>Ga0315288_10000580_pt1 | contig 46100 bp, 40 predicted proteins | sample YL17G11_20_MG_FD_203454 | JGI IMG/M metagenome (GOLD analysis project Ga0315288, IMG submission 203454) | Sediment microbial communities from Yellowstone Lake, YNP, Wyoming, USA - YL17G11_20 | ecosystem: Environmental > Aquatic > Freshwater > Lake > Sediment | place: USA: Wyoming | collected... | reverse complement strand
ACCAGGCCATCGACGTTATGCTCGAACCCCCTCCCCCCAACCCCTTGGCAAAACTCGCTGACTCCCTCGCCTTCAAAATGGCTCACCTGCCGCAACCCGACACTAAGCCCCCTGACCCCTCTCTCGCACTCGGCCGCGCCGTCGTTAAAGACCTCTCAAACGCAAGAGTCATCGAACGACTCCTGATGTACGAACGCCGCATCGAGCACTCCCTTTTTAAAACCATTGCCGAACTCCAGCGCCTCAACCTCACACGAGAATTCAACCCTGCCGTCAATCCGCTTCTTAACGTCTTCCGACGTTCTCAGTCCCCTCGGCACGAAGAATCTCCTGCCCCTCCCGCCCAAAGTTGTGAATCCCCCGAAAGCCCCCAGCCCTGCCCTGAGCACACGTGTAGTGAGCACAGTCGAACCAGTCGAAGGATTTGCGGAAATGAAAAAATCCCGGTAGTAGGTCGGGGCTTGCCCCGACATTTTCTCTCGCCTCAAGTTCGGCCATCAGCCGAGCCCAGACCCCGAGTCACGGGCCACGAGCGACGAGACACGATTTTGCAAAACAAACCCAATTTAGGAAAAGTGCAAATGAACCCAAACCCCTGTCTAAAAATGACTTACGAAGAAAAATGCTCACCCGATGACCCGAAAAACAAACCCAATTCAAACCCAATTTTCGATCCTGGCCTCCCGCCGACCGCAGTCCACGAGCCCCGAGAAAAACTGCCCATAAATCTGAATCGCAGCCCCGAGTGCACAAATTTGTGGGGCGATAACAAAAAGGTTGCCATCTCATCGAAACCTCATTAACATTATCCGCCAAAGATTGGTCATCAAATGCACAAGGAGAATACGATGAGCACGGGGACGCAAAAAATATCCATAAGAGAAAAGGTCTGCTACAGTTTCGGCGACGTCGCCTCGTGCCTGTTCTGGCAGACGTTTATGATGTTCCTGCTGTTTTTCTATACCGATATTTTCGGCATAACGGCGGCGATAGCAGGCACGATGTTCCTTGTCACGAGAATCTGGGACTCGGTATTTGACGTGGTGATGGGGGTTGCAGCCGACAGGACCAACACCCGATGGGGAAAATTCCGGCCTTATCTATTGTGGTTTGCGCTGCCTTTCGGCATCATCGGCGTGCTGACGTTCACGACGCCGAACTTTAGTTTTACCGGCAAAGTCATTTACGCCTTTATCACTTATAACCTTATGCTGATGGTCTATAGCGCCATCAACATACCATACTCGGCCCTTATGGGGGTCATTACCTCCGACACCACCCAGAGGACGTCTCTTTCTTCATACCGTTTTGTCGGCGCCTTTATCGGCGGCCTTATCATTCAGGCGGCAACTATTCCTTTAGTTGAGTACTACGGCAAGGATAATCAGTCGGTTGCTGTTGCGACTGTGGCGGGGACAACTCTGAATGTCAAAGAAACAGGGGTGGGGACAAGCAGAATCATCCTGACGGCGGATGACGGCAAGGGGGGAACGATGACCGACCAGTTCTATGTCAAGGTTGACAGGGCCGGCTATAATCCGCCTGCTGTCGCCAATCCGATTCCACTGACAAATCTCGAAAAGGGATTCAAGGCCCACAAGATTGAGCTTTCAGGCGTGTTCGCCGGGAAAGACGGCGCTAGTTTAACCTACACCGCAACGAGCGGCGACTATTCGGTAGTTAAGGCCAAGATAGAAGGCAACGAGCTGGTCTTAACAGAACCAGGACCCGCAGGATTCTTCAGCAGGGTTTTGAAGGTCATTGGCTTATCGCCGGAAGAAAAAGGTGGGGGAACAGCAAAGGTATCAGTTTTAGCAGATGACGGGGAGGGTGGTTCGGCCAATAATGTGTTCATTGTAAAGGTGAACGTGCCCGGGAATAATCCGCCCCTTGTTGACACACCGCCTGCCGATGAGGCGTTGGCCAAGGATTTCAAGCGGCACGAAATCGACCTTTCGCGCATCTTCAAGGACACCGACGGCGATGCACTGACCTGCTCGGCGACGAGCGCCAATCGGTCCGTTGTTCTGCCGGGCATACTGCCGGGCAACAAGCTGGTTTTGATTGAAGCGGGAGGCGGAGTTGCGCAGCTCTTCAGCAGGCCGTTGAAACTCATCGGCTTGGCGCCGAAAGAAAAGGGAGGCGGCATCGCCAAAGTCACCGTTACAGCGGATGACAGGAAGGGAGGCACGGTCAGCGCAGATTTTGTGGTGACAATCAAGTCGCCCGTGAACGACCCTCCAACGGTTGTAAGTCCCATTGCGAATGTCACCCTGGCAAGGGGCGCCGGCGCCTATACAGTTGATTTCTCGCATGTGTTCAAGGATATAGACGGCGATTCTTTGACGTTCTCAGCCGGGGTGGTGAACGAGGCGAAGGGTTTTCAGGCGGGCGTGGGGCTTTATGCGATTCTTGCCGCCGTGCTGTTTTTTATGACCTTTGGTTTTACGAAGGAGCGGGTCAGGCCGCCGGCAGGTCAGAAGACGTCTCTTGGCAGGGACTTGAAAGACCTGTGGCAGAATAAGCCCTGGTTTATCCTGTTCTTTTTGGGGATATTCACCTTGACGTTTGTTTGCATAAGGAACGGGTCTATTATGTACTATTTCAAATACTACGTGGGCAACGAAGGGCTTGCATCGGCCTTTATGGTCGTAGGCACCATCGCCAACATCGCAGGCGTTATGCTGACGGGCTGGTTTGGGAGGAAACTGGGCAAGCGCAATACCTATATGGGTGGTATGGCTATCGCCAGCGTTATGATTGTCGCGTTCTATTTTCTAAGGCCCCAGGATATAGCGATGATGTTCATCCTCCAGGTGCTCCTCAGTTTTGTTCTTGGTCCGACTTCGCCGCTGGTCTGGGCGATGTATGCGGACGCCGCGGATTATTCCGAGTGGCGAACGGGCAGACGGGCGACGGGGCTTGTTTTTTCGGCCGCGAGCTTTGCCATAAAATTCGGCTGGACGATAGGCGGAGCGTTAGCCGGCTGGCTGCTGGCGTATTTCGGCTTTAGGGCAAATGTCGAGCAGGCCCCCAATACGCTGACCGGAATTTGTTTAATGATGAGCTTTATACCCGCTTTTGCAAGCGCCCTTGCGGCTGTGTTTGTTATGTTCTACAAGCTTGATGAGCCGACAATGGAAAAGATTTCAGCCGAGCTTACCGCCCGCAGAGCCACCGGCGAGGCCTGAGCCGCAGTATAATGCACGGCGTGATTGGTATAGGGGATTATTGGAAACGGCATTAGTTGTCTGACTTGAGTTTGTCGGTCACGTTGATGAACCTGTAAATATGAGTGTTCGAGGAAATGTAACTGTCATCCGGCAATAGCTCAAGTTCCGTGCCAAAGTAGAGATTGAAGATTACCCGAAAAGAATTAACCGGTGTAATAGACGGATACAAGACGTTCGAGTTCACATCAGGCAGGTAGTACGCATTTAATATCCCCATCTTCTCCCTAATCTGAGCGTCACTGGCAAGTTCCAAGTCAAAACCGTATTGGCCTTGCGGGTATTGGCCTTCGTCTGACTGCACAACGATAATTGGTTGAATATCGCAGTCCGCCTGGAGTTTGGTGATTAACGCCTTGAGTTTCGCGTTTACGAAGATTATCTGTCCCAAGAAGTTTTCTCTGTAGCTTCTTTTGTCTGCCTGCTCAGGCGACAGGAAATTGCCGTTTTCATCGAAGGTATATGGTTCATGCGGAACAAGGATATGAGCAAAGACAAAGGTCGGGTCTTTTATGGCCGGAAGCGTCGAAAGCGCCTCAAACTGATATTGTACCCTCTTGTATCTCTCCATATAAGGGTCTGTAATTCCGAGCAGACGGGTGATAGGGCGTAACATTGTTGTTTTATATACCGCCAGAGCGAACTCGGAAGCCCCAAACAGATTAAAACTCATATCAGCGTATTTGTTCCTGCTTGTTGGGTCCCATTCCGAGCCCAAATGTACGAACTTGTAGCCCTTTGATTTAAGAAACCGCCAAACTCGGTAATCGGTCAACATTGAATAAGCCGGCAGCCAGTTATCTGTTTTTTCGCCTTCTGTTTTGCCCAGGTACGTAATATGCTTCATATTTAAAGAGGACGCCAATGATAGGGCGGTGCAGGAATAATTAGCGTGGCTTTGAGACGCCACATAGAAACCACGGCGTGCCAAAAAGTCAACAAATTCGCTGTCATCAAAATCATAGAATTCCTTCAGAGAGGCCGCACTCGAGTATCTGTCCAGGATAATATAATAAATATCAGGCAGCCGACTGCTTGCCGAAGGGGCGGCGGTATAGGTCTCCGTGTTTTCCGTGTTTATCGCGTAATTTCTACGTGCAAAAGTTCTTAACTTGTAAACCGCGATATTTGTAAGGGATATAACGATAAGCGCAGACGAGACAATATTTAAGACCTTTGTGGTGGTGATAAAATGCCTGCGTGCTTTCTTAATAAGAAGCTCGCTGCAAACCAGACCGCATACCATAACAGGCATTAGAACGCTGTGTATGCGATAATTTGAGCATAACGGCAACAGTCGCGTTATTGCCAAAAAGATATGTCCATATCCGAACAGGAAAACGACAAAAATTGACGCCCCTAATCCCACCTTGGCAATATCACGGAAAAAGAGCCACAAAGGCAAAAGCGTAGCTACCACCAGGCACAGCGAAAATACGACCGGCGGCAAAACCTCAACAATAGGAACCTGGTTTATATTGTGGGCAAAAAGGAATATGGCGGGAAACAGGGCAAATAAAATCGGATGTAAGAGTTGCCATCGCTTGCTGCTCATCCGGCATTACCTCCCTGCCTGCATAAGAAACAGAGTCCGTTCCGTATTTCTGATTTTTTCACAGCATCTTATTTCAAAGTATTCGCTGAATATTTTCTCGAAAGCCGGTTGTTTATAGTCGGGGAAAATGTCTTCTCGTGTTGATAAAAGCCGCTGGACCTGAGAGTCGCCTTTCGGTATGAATTCGATAATAAGCGACTTGCAGATTCTGCGGAGGAATTCGGCAATTTTAGAGAAGGGAAGATTATTGGAAATGGCCAAATGATGAATGAGAGCAAGAGCAAGCACGGTATCTGCGGGGCCTCGTTCAAATAAGGGCATTCTCTCCTGGGTTGCCCAGCCGATACCCGGGCTTGGGTTGGTCAAATCGACCCATAGGGGCAGCAGATTGGTTTCTCCTTTTTCTTTACACTCAAGATAGTTTCTCTCAACGGCGGCGGGGTCAATATCCAAGCAAATGGTTTGTATCCCTTTGTCGGCGGCTATCCGACCAAAAAGACCCGTGTTTGCACCGAGGTCCCAGACAAACTGGGGGTTAACCTTTTCCAGGAACTTGGCCACAAGCTCTCTTTTGTGCGTGGCAGCAATCGAGTCATAGTTGGTTTCGCTGTAATAATCGGCCCATTCAGTACCCGCGGGCTGCCAGCGCAGCTTCTTTATGCAGCGTTCCAGATTGTCGATAAGTCCCAGGAGCGAAATACGACTTACTTTAAGCGGCCGTTTTTGCGGTGTTTTGTTCTCGAAATGCCTTTGGCTTTTAGAATGAAGATGAATGTGAGAAAGCAATGCAAACTTAAACCGTGTTTGGAACGGCAGTAAAGTGCCGGCCAGGTCCAGAGGAATGCCGTCCAAATATGTTCGGAGTAACTGACTTAACCGAATATCCTTATAGCTCATAAGGGCCAGAGGGGCGAGAAAATGCTGACAGAATTGCCTGTATGGAATCCACAATTGCCCTTCCCGGTATTTTTCAAAAGACAGAAGGTCGATTAGTGCGGGTCTGCCTTTAAAGAATTGTATATTGTAAGCGCTGCTGTCTTTTAGAATCATTCCGAAATCGAGCGCACACTTTTGAATTTTGAGGGTTGTCAAAGCCGCATCTTTCAGTTGGCTGAAACACCACTCATAAGGATATGATATGAAAGGTATCAGGTCGGCCTTAAGCACTTTGTAAGCATTGTTGGTCTTGGCGTACTCAAAGCCCATCTCATAATGGGGTACAAGCAGATTAGCGTCAACGAGGGCCTCATACAGGCCCGAGCCCATCAGATGGTCGTAGTTGTCCTTATATATCCCGTTTACCTGCCTGTAAACTGAACCATCCCGGCAGAATACAAACCCGCTTGGGTCTCGGAAAGAACCGGGAATGCTGGAATCAGTTTTCATCAGCCCGTTTCGGCCCCCATTTCTTGCGGAGAAAGTTCAGACAATATCCCTTGATGTTTCCCCAGAATTTCCTTATCAGATAAATAATCCCAGTCAGATATGCAATAAGCACCTGAATGATAAAACTGCCCGACCCGGGGTCAATGTAAGCCATTACTCCCCTGCCCCCGCCACTGTCAGCATATTCGCGGACAACGGCGACTGTGATAATACAAACCAGCAATTCGGCAAAAAGAATCCGGCTAACGGGCATCTTTGATTGTTTTATTACGAACCGCTTGATTGTTTCCAGCGTGTAGATATTGGCAAATTTCATTGCTCCGTCCTTAAAGCTATCGAAATAATCGCCAAAAACTGCTCAGCATTCAACAGCCCGAATTGAAACTAAAGTCGCAGTTCCAATCAAATCAACTGTAAATGCTCACAAAAGACCAGTCAACACAATCCTGCCCCAACGTATCGCCGATTCTGTGTACCTCCAGCCAAGCCAGGATGCAGGACAACTCTGCTGTTAGTTGCCCGGGTTGTACCCGCCTGGCGCGCCAGGCGCCGGCTGGGTTCTATCCTCGCGTTCCCGCAGCCGCGACGTGCGTTCTCTTGTGCGATCGGTGCGATCCGGCCGGGTTGTTCTCGTCCGTCTTTCCTCTCGTTCCCTGATACGCTCTTGTCTGGTTTCATCCTCTAATATTTTGAGCAGCTCGTTAAGCCGTTTTTCCCGGCTGGCTATCAAAAGGTCGATGGCTTTGGCCGTCTTCTTTGCCCCTTCGGCATCGGCCAGGCGGCGCAGAAACTGGAGCTCTTCAGTAACTTTGGCGTTCACCGCTCTGGCAAGTTCAGCCCTGTTGTCGATACGCGATTGCCACTGCTGTGTATCGCTTGTCTGCTCTATTCGGTTTACATCCTGCTCAAGGCCTTTTATCCACTCACCTTCGGGCTGTTCGGCATTCGGCTCGGCTTGACCTGCCGACATATTTGCATCCGTCCCCGCCATTGCCTGTGTATATGCCTGAGCAAATACTGCGGCCATAGCGTTAGGGTCAACGGCACCCGGCGCCGCAGCATTTGTGTCGGGTGTGATTCTAACCTGTGCAGGGTTTTGGCTGGCAACAGGCGCAGCCGCCTGTGGACTAACTGCTGGTTCTGATTCCTTTGCTTGCTTTCCCCTGCCTATTGTTCCCGCCGGCCACTCATCCTCCTGGCTATAAACAAAGTCAGACATACCTATCACACATATTGCCGTTGCGGCGACAATCACAATACCGATTTTCTTCACAGCTTGACCTCCAAACACCTTAACATAAAAAAAATTTCGCCGTTCTAAACTTCTTCAATACTCGTTAAGCCAATTCTCTCAATAATTCTATCAAATTCATCGAGGGAATAAAACTCAATCGTGATTTTGCCTCTTTGCCCGCTGCGACGGGTATCAATGTTGACCCGCGTGCCTAAGTAGCCGCTCATCTTGTTTTCGAGGTCAACGATGTGCGCTGGCTTGACAATCGCAGCAGCCGTACTATGGTCGCTGCCCCGAAGATACCTTCTAACCAGCCGCTCCACATCGCGTACGCTGAGCCGACCCGCCATTGCCCTGTTTGCCAGCTTACGCCGCAACTCATCGGTCGGCAGCGACAAAATTGCCCTTGCGTGCCCCATAGCGAGTTGGCCATTTACCAACATCTGTTTGATTTCGTCTGGTAAGTCCAGGAGACGCAGGTAATTAGCGACAACCGACCTGTCCTCACCTAACCGTTCTGAGGCCTCGGCCTGCGTCAGAGAAAAGGTGGTAATGTAGTTCTGATATGCCCTCGCCCTCTCTATAGGATTGAGGTCGGTCCTATGGATATTCTCAACCAAGGCAAGCTCCAACATCTCAGAATCATTCGCCTGTCGAACAATCGCAGGTATTGTCTCAAGCAATGCCAGCTTGGCGGCTCGGTATCTTCTCTCGCCGGCGATAAGCTGATAACCATCAAGCGCCTTTCGCACCAGGATTGGCTGAATGACCCCGTTCGCCTTTATGGATGCCGCAAGGTCGGCCAAACCCTGTTCGTCCCAAACTACCCTGACCTGATACGGGTTCGGCCTTATATTTTCCATCCTTATTTCTTGTAGCGAACTCTCTAAGTGCTTGTCGATGCTGGACTTGCTTTCGATGGCCACAATCGGAATCAGTTCCTTTGGCTCTGATGTTATAGGACCTATGAGCGATGCCAGTCCTCTGCCGAGGTGCTTTGGCTTCTCAACCTTCTGCTGCATTAGTTCACTCCTTAACAAAATATGCAATCAATCCATTTTAATGAGGCCTAATTAGGCCATATCAAACCGCCAGCGACACATTCAATGCCTGGCAGGTACCGCAGACCGGCATTTGGCTTTTGGCGGTTCACCCAAAGAATGATTTCGGAATTAATACCGAAAACTCTACAGCAGTTCCAGCAGAAAAAAACTATTTTTCGCAAAAAATGTTTCACGTGAAACACCGAAGAGTCGTTATCTATCAGTTTTTGACCCGACCAACTAACCTGCGCCTTAAGGGAGTGGTTTTGCTTGTTTGCTCATAGCACGTTGTAATTGACGTAAGGAGAATGCTGGTATTTGAGGATGCAGACAATCTTTTTTTGCTTACAACAAAAGGCAGGAACTTGCCATACACTTTCGATGGTTACCTATATCGCCATAGGATGTCAACAGGCAGCGGACGGTAGTTGTGTGTTGCAGACCACGCAGATAGTTGTGGCTGTAGAAGACGTGATTTTGTAAGGGATGTGCTGGGCCAGCGATGGGCTCACGTGGTTATTGGGAAAATGGTCCTGAAGTGCGGAAGTCTCTCGGTCAGTCAGATTGTGATGTAAATGTCTGGGACAGAGAATCTGCGGTGGTGGTGTATTGAGGGTGATAAGGATAAGAGAAAGCTTTCAAATGCTGTATGGCTTGCTGCGTTGAACAGGCGCAAAGAGGCATGGATGTTCCACGTGAAACATGAAAGGGACAATCGTATAAAATATCGTCAGGATGAATACTGTGGCTTTGCATAATAGTGTTCATTGAATGCAATGGTACGATATATTTTTGTTGCAAATTAAGCAAAAACACAATTTTTGCTTATTACGTCCCATAAAAGGGGTAATATATTCAAGTCGTTGCCAAAGGGGTGAATAAACGTTACAGATTGCCTAAATTGCCGAATATGGGGGATATGGGCAAAATGGGCAAGGGGAAAATTAATTTTATTGGCAAACTATTGGTAAACTATGGTGCAAATATGATGAAACTCCGTGGAAACTATGCGCGCACTATTGCGAAAAGTTGTGAAACTATACATACACTCTGTGTAACTTTTGTGACGGTTTTCAACGGCGCATTATAAGCGGAATTTATGAAACAAGAAGTTGCTTGCCACGAATTAGCGCCCTCCAGTTGGCGAGGTCTCGCCTTCGGCGGACGAATTTTCCTGGCGCAGCCAAAGGCCACGACCAAAAGTTCAAGCACCAAATCCGCCTCGCCACAGGCAAGCAAACCCGCCAAACGAATATTGGGTCCCCGCCAAAGGCATGCGGGGATCTCCGCTTCGCTACGAAAGGCGGGTAAACTGCGCCCGCCAAACAACGTGGCGAGGCAAGCTCCGATTTGTTTTGGCGGAGGGGGAAAAAGCTGGTTATTTTCATAAGTCATCTTTAGACAGGGGGTTAGGTTCGTTTTTGCATTTTTGCAAATTGGCTTTGTTTTTTCGGCTGTTGTGCGCAGTAGCTGTTTCATAAGTCCTTTCTGGGCATAGGTTTCGGTTTGTTTCGCATTTTTGCAAATTGGGTTTGTTTTGTAAAATCATACGTTTTGCCCCGCACCAACTTCTTAGGACGAGGGGTTGTTCGGCAGTGAAAGTAAGTGGGTTGGCTAAGGTGATGTGGGGGAGACGGACGCGGCACCGGAAGTAGGTGCGGGGTCTGCGCTCGGCTGGGGGCCGAGCTTGAAAATTGGGTTCGTTTTGCATAATTACACTCTGTGCCCAGCACCAACTTCTTAGGACGAGGGGTTGTTCGGCAGTGAAAGTAAGTGGGTTGGCTAAGGTGATGTGGGGGAAACTGACGCGGTAATGGAAGTAGGTGCGGGGTCTTCGCTCGGCTGGACGCCGAGCTTGAGGCGGTTTGGGCGAGGTGGGCAAGATGGGCCCCGGTGAGATAGCTGCGCATCTCACGGGGCAAGATAGACGATATTGAGCAGCCATTATTGAGAACTCCGAGTTTATCATAAAGTATTCACTTTCTCAATGTTCGGTGGGTATTATACAATAAGAAATGTTTTGTGTCAAGTGAAATCTCCGCCACCCGGCTTCGTTAAGGACTTCCGACTTCGCCGAAGCTACGCCGGACGAGTCGCCGTGGCAAGCGAAGGGCAGGCAAAGAGGAAACAGAGTATTTCGTAAACCACGGATTTGCACCCGGCTTCGTCTGCGACTACGCCGGGGCAAGCGGATTTTCACGGATTTAGTCAGCCGGAGGGGCATACTCGACAAGGTCTGTGCTCCCCCGGCGCGCCGGGGTGCGCCAGTCATTTATCTCGTCTGCCGGGCGACGATGTCTCCCATTGCCAAAGGCAATTTACCGGCTGACTGTAAAATAACACCCGACTTCGTTACGCAACTACGCCGGGCAGGCGGATTTGTCGATGCTGGTTGGAAGTGCTGAATTAAGCCGAGCAAAGCCCCCCTGCTCGCCTGCCTCGGCTTCGTCATTGACGAAGCCGGACTGAACGCTAAACGCCTGCCCCGGGCGTAGTCGAGGGGCTGCACGCTGTTTAAATCTTGACATTTTATTTCCGTTAAGATAAATTGCTGACAAATAGGAATGGGCCACAGAGGACAAACATATTTTTTTTAGCCACAGAGAACACAGAGGACACAGAGAATTCAATTTATTATTCAGACACTGATTCACACAGATTTACACTGTTGTTAAAGGCCACAAAAAGGCACAAAAAAGACAAAGAATATTAGACACTGATTCACACAGATTTACACTGTTTATTTAGCCACCCTCCAAAGGCGGACAGAGCACACCCCGCTTCGTCCCCAGGGGACTACGCAGGGCAGGCAGAGAGGGCACAGAGAATTTCAAATACAGATAACCATAGAACTTGACATTTTATTTCCGGTAAGATAAATTGCTGACAAATTGTGGTGGATATTATTATGTTGGCCCATGTAGCGCAGTAAGGTTGAATGATCCGTGGGAAAATTAGGCAGAAGATCGTGGGAATAGAGGATGAATACTACGATTTTGTGGACGCACCGGAGGATTACGAAGGGGCAGGGCCGGATAGCTACTTCATTGAAGTACAACAGAAGATTCGGGAGATATATGAGAGGGATAGGCAGAGCGTATACTACGTGAGACAGATGCAAATCAAGTTCGAGAAAGAATATTTTCACTGGATAACGTACAATGCGATGATTGGCCTGAAGGAGATAGGGTATCTGACAGACATATCGATAAAGAGGGAAACAGGTACATCCACCAGGTACTTCATACACAAGTCCAACAGATATCCTATGAGACGAATTCGAACGATGGAAAAGCTAATTGAGGAATACTCTGATGATATGATAACGCGGAGTTGTGGGCACAGAGCGGAGGATCTGTTTTGCAACGGGCTGGCATTGAAAGGATTTGTACCCAAGGACAAGAAGGTAAGTTCTTATGGCGGAGTGAAGTGGGAGAAATCTGGGCACGATTTGGATTTTGTGTTCGAAAAAGACGGGGTAGCGTACGGATGCGAAATAAAGAACACGCTTGGGTACATTCAGAAGGATGAATTGGAGATAAAACTTGAGATGTGCGATCACTTGAATGTCAAGCCACTGTTCATAATGAGGTGGTCACCCAAGACGTACAATAAGATGATAGTGGACAAGGGGGGATTTGTTTTGATTTTTGGATCGCAGATATATGAGTTGAGCCAAGCGAAACTTGTTAAGCGATTGAAGGAGGAACTGGGGTTGCCGGTAGACTGCCCAAAGGCGATTCCCGATGGAATTCTGGAAAGGTTCGTGAAGTGGCATGAAAAGAAGAAGATGTGAATTGGAAATAGAATTCACGAGGGGGGATGCGCAACCCCTTTTGTGGGCTGGTGTTATAAAATACCCCTATGAATACTATAATGTCTATAAAAGAATACATCTATAGGTAACATACATGGGAAGGAAGGACTGATATTGGCATAATGGCAGGATAAAAACGGTGGTTCGACAAGCTCACCATACGTGGAAACCCCATGAGATAACAAAAAAGGTATCTCACGGGGTAAATCGTGTTGTATATTATTATGCTGAACGTCAAAGGATAATGGATGGATGTCGAGTTGCTTAAGAAGACGAGGGTGGGTCGTGTGCTAAGGATTAGTGCTCCATCTGGACAATACACAGTAGAATACAGCGGTTATGGTTTAGGATTTGAATCGGTCTTGGTTGATGGAACCGTGGTGGCTAGGAAGCGAAGCTGGGCCAAGATGGTGCCGTGGTTTCAGTTCCCGATCGGCCCACATGTTGGGGACATTCATATTGAAACGAAGCTCTGGCTAGACCTTCTGGGGCCATTTATAGGGCGACTAGAATCGTTCGTTCTTGAAGTGGATAATGTAGTGGTCTATAAGGATTGATTCTGTCCATAGGCGTTTCCAACAAGCGCCTGTAACGGGCGTCGATTGACATATTCGCCGCTCAGTTCACTGTTCTGCCTTGAATTGGGCAGGGTTTTCCTGGCGGGATTTTGTTGGAGGGAAAGGCGGGGGACCCGGCTTCGCCGAGGTCTTCGCTACGCTTCGGGCAATAAAAGGTGGATATTGTGATAGGGAGTAATCCCATAATAAATTAGGGGGGATAAACATTAAGATAAGACCTACGGAATAAATTGGGGCAAGAAAAACCCTCCGATAAATTGAAGCAAGTAAAACCCCCCAATAAATTGGGGGGCTAAACATAAAGGAATAACAGCAATAAACATCATTTGTTGTGGTCGTTGACGTAATCAATTCGTTTTTGCAGGGACTTTTGGTCGAAACAGAATCGCTTGTCAAATCCACTTGACCATACACGGCCGACAAGACCGTATTTTCGCAGGGCCACTAACGCCGCATTTTTATAGTGCCTGACGCTATATTCTATCGGTGTGCCATTATAAGCGACGACCAGATGAATGTGATTTTGGCATACCGCAATCGCCAATAAATTACGGCCTAATTGCTCTGCCTTGACAGCAATTGCCTGATTAACGATTTGTTTTTGTATTGTTGTCAAACTTACGGGTTGTTTTTGGAGGTTTCGCAGATTCGTCGCCTTTATGTTCGCATCCGGATTGAGAATCCGGCCATCCTTAGCGTATCCTCTTTTATCGCCCTGCAGCCACGTGCCGTATGTCGTCCACGTTACCAAATACCCAAGCGTTTTTGCCATAACCGCATTATATGTAATTCTTAAATGTTTAGCCCATCGATTTATTGGCGGGTTCTTAATCTTCGAAATGAGGTGGAAAATGTTTGCCCGCCGGCGGCGCATCTTCTGCTTGAAAATAATCAAACATCAAGATAGAATAAACAATCGAACTGGTGAGAGTAGCTCAGTTGGATAGAGCATTGGATTGTGGTTCCAAGGGTCGCGGGTTCGACTCCCGTCTCTCACCCTTGTTCTTCATTTATTATTTATTATTGATGATTGATAATTTAATGATGAACAGCCCTCAGAGGTGTCTGCTGCCTGAAAATAATCAATAAAAACATACTGGGCCGGGTCCTGGTGAACCAGGGCCCGGCCCGTTGGGAACGTCTTATTTTCTGGTAAGCGAGTCATCAAAAAAGGGGCTGCCGGGGCGGTGGTTGGGGGGGCATCCACGCTAACCCCAGCAGGCCCGTCAAGCCGAAGCAGGAAGGTATGGCTCCCGCTCCGGACAGGTTTAGGGGCAGGTATCGACCGGCCGGTGCGTCAATGAGTGCGGCGTCGAGAACAAAGGTGAACAGCCGGCCCATTTTGCTGCGAACATTATAAACCCATATCTACGTATAATAATTGTTATAACGGGTGTCAAGGAAAAGTATATTTTTATATGCGTGCGCTTATATATAAATATATTGCGACGGCGTAACATTGGCAATAATTTGCAGTTATGGCAGAAAGTCAGGAAAAGAAGATTTTGGAAAAACAGTTGATTGCCCAGGTAAGCGTTGAGCTGACGGAGAAATTTAAGTCGCAATTAGACCAGCGTAAGCAGACGCAGAAATACGCAATAGCGTCGGCAATCCGTCTTTGGACGGAGCTGCCGGTCGATTTGCAGGCGCACCTGCTGGACGAATCATTGGATGCGGACAGTTTCATTGAGATAGTTCGCGCGATAGTGGATGAGCGAATGAAGACAGGGGCATCGCCCGCATCGGCAGGGGGACGGCCGCCCACCGAGACATTAGTCAGCCAGTCCATCGACAACATTAAATACTATGTTACCTACAAGCTGCTATCGCCGGAGATGCGAAAGGAGCTGGAAGGATTGCGTAAGCTGCTGGGGGCCGAGGAAAAGTCGGCGGGAAGAAAAAGCAAGCGCGCATAGCACAAGGCAAAGAGTCCTGCGAGAGGTTCTGAACTAAAAGATACTGGGCCGGGTCCCGGCGAACCAGGGCTCGGCCCGTTGACTTTCACCTCCTCATTTTTCTATTCCGAACACAAGGCCCCGAGAGGCCTTATGAACACGCTCGTGCTGGGTTTGCCAAGTTTTGTGGAACGAGTCCAAACCCAGCGAAGAAAGGGAGAGAGAATACCGCTTCAAAAGTAATTTATACTAATCGCAAACCGAAAAGTTTGCGGCTGAAATCGCGCTGGGTTCGAGTTCAAACCCAGCGAAGAAGGGGAGAGAGAATGAGCTTTTATACATATCGTGGCTAAGCCACGGTCGTATTCGAGCTGGGTTTGTCAAGTTTCGACAACGAGTTCAAACCCAGCGAAGAAGGGGAGAGAAAATGTGTAGATATGTCGTTATCAGAATCCCAGCTCAGGCCGGGTCGATATTCTGCCGGGCTTGGTAAAACCTCGCTTTAATTTTCATTTTGGCTTTCGGTTAACAAGCCCAGCTTGGGGGAGAGAAAACTCCTCGTGAGCAATAACTATCACGGCGTAAAGCCGTGCGGCTCGCAAGCGAATTTGACGCTCTCCGGCCCCTTCAGAAGTGCGCTGCTCGATTGATTATCTCTCTGGCAGCAGCTCTTCAGTCGTTTCAGCGGAGGAGATTGCCTTGATGGATACGGCGCCTTTTAGTCCGAGGACATTTGCGACAGTGTCCTTGAACAGTTCGTCGCTCGCATCTTCATTGAGGACAGCGGAGACCCCCAGACCTCTTGCAGCGATTTCCTGCTGCTTGTCACCCGACCTTACGAAGACGATGGTCGGGATGTGGGGTTTAGCCGCTCGCAGCGACTTGACGAACCTGCCGTCCGCCATATCGTGCAAATCCCATCTGCTGATAACGCTGTTCACCTTTTCATTTTTCAAAGAACGGGCAGCCTCAATACCTGACTGCATCGTTATTACTCTCACCGGCAGTTCTTCAAGAATCTCACTTCTACCGTTGATGCCTACCGTTAAAACCGTTGCCTGAACAAGAACAATCATCTGGTTTCCTGTAACTTGCGCCAGAATCCCGTCTATGGGTGAGGTATTCTGAATACGCCAGATACATAAGCGAAGCGTGTGCCAGACCGCGGGAAAAAGGAAAGAATTTTTTAAGTGCTTGTTAGAGCGTTGCTTATAGATGTGGAATATTTTTTGTGCCGAATTTAGGCGGCAAATGCAAATCAGCCATTCTGGCTGCTAAAATCATTCAATTGCGTCGCTAACTTACTGATGAGTGAGTGGTTAAATGACAATCGACCGTTTTGACCCGTGCCGACCAAAATGGAACACAGCCGAAGGAAATGCGGAATGGTTGAGCTAAGAAAATTACACGGGATACGGCAGTATGCGGCAGTTTGACTTATTTGCAGTTGTTTTCTTTGATTTGAGAAGTAGAAATTTTCAGCCGGTCGATGAGGCGATTGAGCTGGCGGCGTTCGATGCCGAGGATTCTGGCGGCGGCGATTTTACGCCCTTTTGTGAATTCGAGCGTTCTGGAGATGACCCTGCGTTTGACGTCATCAAGCGTGGGCAGCTCGTTTTGGGGGTAGGAGACGGAATCAGCAACAATCAGGTCGAAGGGAAGAGAGCCAGCTTTAATTTCTCTATCGGGGGTCAGGACATAGGCGCGTTCCATAGCGTTGGCAAGCTCGCGGACGTTGCCCGGCCAGGAGTAGCTGATGAGCATTTTCCTGACCGTCTCGCTGAGTGCCTTTTGCGGCTCACCATAGAACGCGGCCTGATTTGCAAGGAAGTATTCGGCAAGAGGAATGATGTCTTCCTTTCGCTGGCGCAGAGGGGGAACTTCGAGGCGCACGACATCCAGCCGATAATAGAGGTCGGCTCGGAATTTGCCTTGCTCGACCATTTCGTAGAGGTCTCTGCTGGTCGCACAGAGGACGCGGACGTCGATTGGGAATATTTTGGTTGAGCCGAGCGGTGTAACGGTGCGATCCTGGAGGACGCGGAGGAGTTTGGCCTGCAGCTCGGGGGGTATTTCGCTAATCTCATCGAGGAAGATAGTGCCGCCGTCTGCGGCCCTGAAGAAGCCGAGTGTGCTGTCGATGGCGCTGGTAAACGCGCCTTTTACGTGACCGAACAGTTGACTTTCAAACAATTGTCCGGTGAGTGTCGTGCAATCGACTGGTACAAAGACGTTATCGGCGCGGTCTCCTGCGAGGTGGATTTGGCGAGCGACCATTTCTTTGCCGACGCCGGTTTCGCCTGTGATTATGACCGGGCATCTGCGAGCGGCAATTGCCTTTATCAGGTCCAGAATAGAGTTAAATGCTGGGGAATCGCCGATAAATCTGCTGGCGGCAAAATCATCGCAGGAGCGGCTGCGCACACAATCACCGTAGCGCCGTCCGCTTAGCTCAATGTGCTGGCCACCATCCCCGAAACAGGGACGATTTGTGTCAGAGTATCGCCTCATCACCTTCGCTAAACTTCCGTTACGCGGGCAGAAACCACCCGCGACACTTAATCCGCGCCAATGCGGACATTACAGGTGAGACGTACCCCAATTCGCGGCATAGGAGTACTCTCTCCCATTTCTTCATATAATCAATTTTAGTTGGATACCCCCGAAAAATCAAGAAAATTATGGGACGTTTACCAAATTTTCCTTAGGTGAAGCAAAAAAGCGATTGGCTTTCGAGGGAGAAATCGGCGGTTTTGCGCTGAAAATGGGCTTTTGCGGTGCGTCCGCCCAAGCCGGTAATAGCGCAAACGCTTTCTATTGCGGCATTTAACCGTTTTTCCTATTGGACAGCCCTGCGGGAAGTTACGGAACTATCGCGGGGCGTGCCGACTACTTGCCCGCCAAGTCAAATGGCGAGATATACCGGCCGTGCTTTTCGGCGGCGGCGTTGAGTCGTCTTCGCGCCTCGGCAAAGGTATCATAGAGTATCCGGGGCGTGTCGGAGACCTTTTCGCGATAGACCTTCTCGACGCGGTCGAGTTTGGCGAGATTCTCCGGCACTCGAATCGTAAACTGCTGGACGTACTCGGCTTGAGTGTAATTTTTGCCGAGGTTTTCTTTGAACAGCCGGGCAAGGTCTTCATATTTTGGTATGAGGCCAGTCGGCGTCTTAATGACACCAACCTCGCCGTTCACACGAAGCTCCGCCCAGAGAATCCATACGAGCTTGTCGCGCATACCGTTGAGGTACTTTCCGTCGTTACCTCGCAGAAAGTAATTGACGGAGAAAACAGGGGGCGGGTTTTTGACGCCTTTTGCGAAGTCGAGATTGCACTGGATGTATTTGCCTAATGGTATTGAGACAAAGTCGATATTCGACATCAGATTAAAGGTTCGCACGCCTTCTTTTCCGAGCGTGGCAGCGGTTGTTTCGGATTCAAGGGCGGCGCCTTTTAGAACAATGCCCTCGTTCCAGTTGAAGGCCTGTTCGACGGGGACCCAGGTATCGCTGTCGCGTCCGCCGTAGATAATGCCGCCGACGGGCACACCTTTTGGGTCGTCAATGCAGGGGTCGCAGTTGGCCAGGTCGGGTATGCTAAGGCAGTAGCGTGCGTTCTTGTGGGCGGGGGTAATTGCGTTTCCTTGGGGGTCGGTCTTTCCTTTGTGCCAGGGGCCTGAAAAATTGACACCTCCGGTCGGCAATTCGCAGCCCATACCGAGCCAGTGGGGTTTGAGGTTTTTATCAAGCAGGATATTGGAGAAAATGACCTCCATCGGGCTGGTAAGGGCCTTATAAATGACGGGGTCATCTTTCGGATTGACGTCCTGAATGATGCCGAAGATGCCTTTTTCAACGTTGACGCAGCGCATTTGGTCTTTTTTCTTGCGGAAGTAGGCGATGTCGTCGCCGACGATGGTTTGTCCGGAAAGCATAGAGGTTGAGGTTTTGCCGCAGGCGGAGGGAAACGCGCCGGTAAAGTAAGTGATTCTGCCCTTTGGCCCGTGGACGCCCATAACGAACATATGCTCGGCGAGCCAGCCCTCTCTTGAGGCCTTTTGGAGCGCCAGCCGCAGTGCGAGTTTCTTTAGCCCGATTGTGTTGCCGCCATACTGGGTATTCACGCTGTAAACAAGGTTTTCTTCGAGGTCGATGTAAACGCGGCGATTCTGGTGGTTTTTGCTAACCCGGCTACGGCTCGGCATCTTGGTTACTTCTTTGGCTTCATCGGCGCCTTCGCCGAGACGAGCGCTGTTTTCAAGCTCGCCTTCGGAGTGGAGGAATCTAAAGAAGTCGGGCGAGTCAGCGATTTTTTTGAACTGTTTATAGCCGGGCCGGTAGAGGATGCTTTCGCTGTGGACGACGTAAGGCGAGTCGGTAATCTGGACGCAGGGAATGGCAAATTCGGACCCGATGGGGCCCAGACACCAGAAACAGACGAGCATTTGTCTATCCCGCATAGAATCCTTCAGGAAGGAGCGAACCTCATTGGTGCCGGCGGTTTTTTCAACGGATTTCAAACTCTCGCCGAGCGAAGACCCGGCGGGCAGGAGGTATCTTGTGCTGAAGGTGTCTCGTCCCTGGTCGTTGAAACCGTCGAAGTGACAGGTATGCCCCTTTATGCCGAGGGGCTTTTCTTCGCCGTTCTTTATCGCAAGGTCGCGGATATAGGCCACATCATCCGGCGAATCGGTGCAGACATAAACCGAATCCGGGTTTGTCAGCTCGATTGCGTCGGCGACAAAATTATGCAGCTTGGCGTTCTTCAAAGCCGTCAGCCGTTTGTGGTGCTCTTTTGTCAGCTTACTTTTCAGCAGTTCTTCTATATTAGCCATAGTCGAGTATAACCTCCTCAAATTTACAGGCCAAAAAATCGCCGAAGTATAAACAGCCCCCCAAAAGACGTCAACTGTTATTTTTTTGCCTTTCGAAATATTTTACAGCCGGAGAAATGGTTTCTTTGATGGTTTTGGGCTTACCGCTTAATATATTGTATATGGCAGCAAGGATTCTATTGGTCAATCCGCCGATTTACGATTTTGCGGCTTATGATTTCTGGCTAAAGCCATACGGGCTGTTGAGCGTAGCCGGGTATCTTCGCGGCAGGGCGGATTTTCTGCTGTTTGATTACTTAGACCGGCTGCATCCGTTTTGCGATGGCCAAAATGGGCTTGCAAGCGATAAGTGGGGGCGTGGGCGATTCTACGAGGAGAAGGCACCTCATCCTGAATCGCTTAAACAAATTCCGCGATACTTCAGACGTTTCGGCTTGCCGCGCGGCATTTTTCAGGATTTTCTCGCACAAGATAAGTCCTGCGATTTTGTTTTTATCAATACCGTGATGACTTACTGGTATCCGGGTGTGCGCGAGGTAATAGAAGATGTTCGCCGGTTTTGGCCGGGCGCGAAAATTGTGCTGGGCGGCAATTACGTAACGCTCTGTCGCTCACACGCGGAAAAAATCGGAGCCGATTTTCTGGTCGAGGGACAATCTCTTTCTGGTTTGTGGGAATACGTAGGCCTTGAGCCGGATTTAAATCAGCCGGCGTTGTGGGAGTTGTATCCCAGGTTGGCGGTAGGTGCTTTGAAGCTCAGCGACGGCTGTCCCTTCCGATGCACCTATTGCTCGGTGCCAAAAGTGTATGAGGGTTTTAAGCCGAGGTCTCTTGCGAGATGTTTATCCGAGCTGGAGCTAATGGTTGAACGCGGCGTCTCGGACATTGCCTTCTATGACGATGCGCTGCTGTTTGACGCGAAGAATGTTTTGATTCCATTTTTAGATGAGGTTATTCAGCGAGAGATAAAGGTGAACTTTCACAGCCCTAATGCGATTAACGCGCGGTTTGTTACAAAGGAGATTGCTGGTTTAATGTTGCGGGCCGGTTTTAAATGTTTTTATCTTGGTTTTGAAAGCGGGTCGCGTAAATGGCAGGAGAAGACCGGGGCAAAGGTCTTTTCCGATGAGCTTGCAGAGGCAGTCAAGCACCTTAAGCGGGCGGGGGCCGAACCGAAAAATATCGCAGCGTATCAGATATTTGGTCATCCCGACGGGGATATTCAGCAATTAGAAGAGTCGATGCGGTTCGTGAATCGGCTTGGTATTCGGGGTATGCTGGCCGACTTCTCGCCCATTCCCGGCACACCCGACGGCGAGCGATGCGGTAAATGGGTAGATATGGCCGAGCCGCTGTTTCACAACAAGACCGCATTTCCCATAATTCTTCTGGGCTTCGATGAAACAAATCGCATCAAGGACCTACAACGGCATTTAAATCTCTCAATTGCCGTTGATTAGCACAGGGGTGCAATTGGAGTTTGCAGATATAAAATGGATTTCCAGTGGCACGGATGAAAAAGGGCTGGTTAATGTGACCAGCCCTTTTGCTTTTCAATTTTTTAGCCGATTGACGATTTTAATCTGCTGATTCGGCGAGGGATTGCCTGAAGGCCAGATACTCCTGCTCGGTCAACGCCTCTGTGATTTCACCGGCCAGCCAGGCGTCATCAAGCCAGTCAATCAATAGGTCGATGTCAGGCGATTCATCAGGAACCAACTGCTCATTAAATGATAATGACATCTCAGGTGATTCCGGCGTTACACGGAGCGATTCGCTGGCTATCATATTTTCGCTGGCAATACCCATACCGGTTTCGGCCTGGCTCATTAGCGTTTCGTACGAATCCGACCAGGGGGCTATCCACAGCCACCAGTCACAGAACTCAGCAAGGTCAAGGCAATCGATGAAGTTGTTGTCGCTTAAGTCGTAAATATCATTGTAGTCGGGATTGCCGGTACCTGTTTGCCAGGCGGTTGCAAACAACGCAAAATCGATAAAGTTCACGATACCATCGTGGTTGAAGTCGGGCGGAGCCCAGTAAAATTCGTCTGCGCCCATATCTACGGTGGCAATTCCGTTGAAGTCGCCGTCCGCAATTCGTGGTTCGCCGTCGATGTCAGTTTCGTTGGGGTCGGTAATCGTGCTGTTGATACCCTTGTCTATGCAGGGCGAGTTGGTATCCAGATGGAAGTTATTGGAGTCGGGATTGACAAAGCAGGGGTTGCTACCGATGTTGCCGGCGCCGGCGTAGCCGCCCTGAACGCAGCAGTATGTTGCGTTTAACGGACCATTTATTTGGGCGGTATTATTGCCCCATAGGATGCAGTTTGTGATTGCGCGGGCGCTCGAGGCCACTACCGAAACGCCGTAGGTTGCATTTTCAGCGATTGTATTATTTCTCAAGACAGGTTGCGAGGAACTGCCCAAAAAAGTCATAGCGACGCCCGACCCGCTGCCGTCGGTGCCGTTGCCACAAATCCAGTTGTCAATTATCTTGATTGTCGGAAAAACATATTGTACCGACAGATTGATTCCCTCGTTTTGGTTGTCCAAGATTCTACAACGCTCTATAGTGAAATTTCCTCCGCCGCATGATATGCCCGAGCCCTGATTGTGGTGAATGAGGCAGTCGATGATTGTGCCACCTACGGCTTCGATACCCACGCCATTATTATAGTGAATCCGGCAGTCACGCAGCTCAGGCCAGCCGGCTGTTGCATATAGTCCATCGGTAATGTTATCCCTGAGGATGCACCGCTCAATTAGCGGCGAGCCAGCCGTGCAGTAGATTCCGTATGTCGCGCCTGCAACACTTAAGCCGGCCAATACAGGAGCGGTGCTGGCTGTGAACTTTATACCCGACCCGGCATCTTCCGCTTGTACTATGGTCTGCTCGACAACGCTCCAGTCCCAGGGGTTGGTACTTTGCAGCGTGAGAGTCTTGGTGCGGTAATCAACGTCTTGCTCGAAATATGTCCCCGGCCATGCCTCGAGGACATCGAGATTGCAGGCGTCGTCTATGGCCGGCTGAATCCCAAACTGAAATCTGTACCGCGTGAGATTGAAAACTGCCGGTCTCGGATATGCCAATGTCTTATCTTGTTTGTCACCGAGACCGCAAGCCCCTTCTGTTCCCTTGCCCCAAACCCACAGAGTTCCGTTTACATCCACTGCGAGATTGTGCCAGTAACCTGCCGATATAATGTTGATATAGCTCAGCGGCTGTCCGTCAAACCTCATTACACGAACGGGCGTTAAACTGTCCATGTTGTCGGTATCATTGCCGAGTTCGCCAAACATGTCGCTGCCCCAGGTCCACAGATACCCGTTAATATCCAGCGCCAGGCCGTGGCCTTCGCCGGCGGCAATGGAAATAATGCCGGTCAGCGGCCCGTTGGGATTGCCGGGATTTTGCTCGCCTGCGTGGACAATGACGGGCTTGTCATGATTCTCGTAAGTGCCGTCGCCTAATCGCCCGCCATAAGTAACATGCCTATAGTCGTTGGCGCCCCACGCATAGACCCTTCCCTGACAGTCGGGGTTACCGGGGTCGAGACACTCGAGGGCGAGGCAGTGTTCCCAGCCGGCGCTTACGGCGACGATATTCTGAAGGGGATCGTCCGGGTCGCCGGGGTTCTGTTCGCCTGCGTGGACTGCAACCGGTCTGGTCTGCATACCGACGCTGCCGGCGCCCAACTTGCCTGCATCGTCGCTTCCGAAGGTAAAGACGCGGCCGTCAGCGGCAAGAGCCATAGAATGCTTGGCGCCGCCCGATATGGCCACGACCCCCGACAGAGGGCTATTAGGGTCTATGGGATTTTGGTCGCCCGCGCATACATACACCGGCGTAAGTTTCCAGGCGGTAGTGCCGTCACCGAGTTCTCCAACCCAGTTCGATCCCCACGCGAGCACGTTCATATTTACGTCAAGCGCTAATGAGTGCTCACCGCTTCGACCCGCCGAAATCGAAACAATACCATCAAGTAGTCCAACGTTGTTTAGGCCATGTACTTGAACGGGGATAGACTCTACATAGTGCACTTGGTTATTTCCAATCTCGCCTTCGTAGTTATCTCCAAAGGCCCAAATTGTGCTGTTTGCGTCAAGAGCCAGAGAGTGTTTCCAGCCGGAAGCGACGGCTGTAATATTCTGGAGAAAATTTACATCACTTGGACCGTGAACACGAACGAGCATTGGCCGGTCATAAGAATTGTTTCCTATGCCCAATTGACGCCATTGGTTATCGCCAGCCGCCCAGGGCCAATTGTTGGCAGTCAGAATGAGCGTGTGATTTTCTCCGCCTGATATGTTGATGATTTTGGAGTCGTAATACATATCTGCATTTATGGATTGAGTTAGAGATGAAACCAAAATGATTGAAACAGTGATTATCCTTGCGCGTGTCATAGGAAATCCTCCTTGCGCTGAAAACAATTATTATTGGGTGATTAACGTTTTTTCGGACAAAGTGTTGAGAATATGCTCCCAAACAGAAGAAACAAAACTGTCACTGGCTCCGGAACGGCTGAAGTAATATGCCCTTCTATCTTATACATCCGATCGCCCCACACCCACAGACCGTAAGTCCCGTCCCATCGCGACAGGTCAGGCGGATCGGGAGGCAGAGCATCACTGTCAAGAGCTGTCCCAGTTGGGTCAGTAAGCTGCCAAACCATTCCATCAATGGCGGTTCCTGTCAACAGGGGGGCATTTGTCAAGCTCGCGAACCCATAGACATCGTCGCCATAAGAGGTGTCATTCCTTACAAAGATATGAATTTCCGGAACTGATAGGGAACTCCCGAATATTACCCCCCCCAGGTCTAATTGGACTCTTGCGGGCGACTCATAATGCCAGTAGTTGCCTTGTACCGGTTCAAGGGGGCTGGAGTCCGGCGTAGCCGTGTCGTAGGTGTAGTAGCCGGTGATTGGGTCGCCGACATCAATTTGTCCTTCAAGGTAGTTGCCCTCATCCTCGACATAATCTACTACGCCTTCGATGTAGATTGTTACCCAGGCGGCGTTGGCTGGTCGTACTGCTCCGAGCAGCACACACAACATTAACAGTAGTGTGGTAAGTGTGGCTTTCATAATAGTACCCTTTCAAAGGAAATGTTAATGATATAATTTCGCCTGTTTGTGGAGTGTGTGCAATGTGCGGTCTCCGACTCGGCTGATGCCGCTGCAATTACTCCCACACCCCCAACTCTCAAATCTCGCATACTCTACCCTTTCAAAATCACCCTTAATATATTCGTATTATACCATAAACACGTTATTCTTGCACAAAATTATTAACTTTTATTCTTTTTTTCAGCGGCGCAACTAAAAAGCACCGCGCAATCACGGTCACGTAGGTCCGCGAAGACCTGCCAAGAACGGGAAAGCAAACGGTGCTTTTTGCACAAGCAAAAAGCACCGAGCATCCAAACGCATCTTGGCTAAAAACTACTTCGCGGTTTACGTGAAGCATCTGAAATCTCAGTGACTTCTAATGAACGGATTATTTAAGTATTCTCCTTGCCGAATTTCTCCTTTCCTTTCTCAAAAAATGTCTTGAGACAAATGTGTTATTCTCAGCCTTATTGTACATTATAGACCGTACCGCTTGTTTGTCAAATGATTTCTTCAAAATTTTTCGTGGGGATTAGCATTTTTACTGCCCCAGCCAGATTTGGCGGGGCAGCCCACTCCGCCAAAGCAACCGCTTCGGCTGCGAAGGCCGTAAGCCCCGTCCTACCTAAAAAGGTGAATCGCACCCAAAGGAAAGTTTAGAGGGCTTCATTGTTGCGCAGGTGTTGCGTTTTGGCTTCAATTGTATATGCTGGTTTTATTGCTTATAGAGACCGTTAAGGGATAAGAATATGAAAAAGAACAAGTCGATAGCGATACTTACAGGCGGTGGGGATTGTCCGGGCATAAATGCGGTTATACGCGGGGTGGCAAAGAAGGCCATTCTCGACGAGGAGATGGAAATCATCGGTATCGAGGACGGCTATCACGGGCTTGTTCAGGACCGATACAGGCCGCTGCATTACGACGATGTCTCGGGAATCCTGACGCTGGGGGGGACAATTCTGGGGACAAGCAAGACGGCCAATCCCTATCGATACGCCATAAAGAAGGGTGAGGGGCTTGAATTTGCGGACATGTCGAAGACGGCGGTAGCGAACGTGAAGAAGCTTGGTGTCGATTGTCTTGTGGTTATCGGGGGTGACGGCACTTTGGGCATTGCGAACAGATTGTATAAGGACGGCGTTCCTGTGGTGGGGGTGCCGAAGACGATAGATAACGACCTGCGTGGGACGGAAATCACATTTGGTTTTGACTCCGCCGTGTGGGTCGCCACCGAAGGAATCGACCGGATTCACACGACGGCAGAATCGCACCATCGGGTTATGATTGTCGAGGTTATGGGCCATAAGGCGGGGTGGATTGCGCTGCATTCAGGGATAGCGGGCGGCGGCGACATAATTCTCATACCGGAAATTCCATACGATATAAATAGTATCGCCGAGAAAATCCAGGAGAGAAACAGAATAGGCAAAAGGTTCAGCATCGTTGTCGTTGCCGAGGGCGCAAAACCGAAAGGGGGAGAGGTGGTGGTCCAGAGAATCGTAAAGGAGAGCGCCGACCCCGTTCGCTTAGGCGGTATTGCCTTTGTTCTCGGAAAGCAAATCGAGGAGGCCACGGGCATCGATACAAGGGCTGTCGTGATGGGGCATTTGCAGCGAGGGGGGTCGCCTACTCCTTTCGACAGGGTTCTTGCCACGTCTTTGGGGACAAAGGCCGTCGAAATGATAACAAGCGGCAAATTCGGCTGTATGGTCGGGGTCAAGGGCGGGGTGCTCGTTGAGGTGCCTCTGGAAGAGGTGGCGGGCGGGCCGAGGACCGTACCGGTCAATCATCCTTTGATACAATCGGCGCGTTCGGTGGGGACGTGTTTCGGCGATTGAGTTTTAAACCTGTTCGGCGTACAGGGCAATGAAACAGAAACTCTTATACAGATTCGGCTATCTAATCAGCATAAGCTTGTTCGTACTGGCGCTGCTGGTTATTCATCATAAGCTGAAGGCATATCACTATCACGATATTGCTTCGCAGCTCAGGCAGATGCCGGTCCGGGCGCTATTGCTGGCAGGGGCGTTGACGGTTTTTGATTACCTTGTGCTGACGGTTTATGACACCCTTGCGCTGCGTTATATTCGCCATACGCTGCCATATCGGAGAATCGCACTGGCATCGTTCATCGGGTACGTATTCAGCCACAACGCGACGATACTTGGGGGAAGCGCCGCTCGTTATCGGATTTATTCAGCATTCGGCATATCGGCAGCGGAGGTTGCCAAACTGGTCATCTTTTGCACTTTGACATTCTGGCTGGGATTTTTTGCCATCGGAGGCATAGTGTTTATATCTGAGCCGCAGGAGATACCGGCGGTATTTCACGTGCCGTTCGGGTCGGTGTTGCCTATCGGGATTGTTTTCCTCATTTTTGTTGCAGCTTATATGCTTGTGATTGTCCTGAGGAGGCAGCCGATGAGGTTTAAGGACTGGGAATTAGCCGTTCCCACCGTGCCCATCTCGGTAGGCCAGATAGCCATTTCTTCGCTTGACTGGGTGCTTGCGGGAGGCGTATTGTATGTTCTGCTTCCAGCAACAATGGGTTTGACCTTTTCAAAATTTCTTGCAATTTTTCTCTTTGCGCAGGTTGCGGGTCTAATGAGTTCCATTCCCGGCGGTCTTGGGGTTTTTGAAAGTGTAATCCTACTGCTGCTCTCGGGATTTGGAGAGGCATCGGCGGTAATCGGCTGTCTGCTGGTTTACCGTTTGATTTATTACATATTGCCGCTGGGCATTGCGTCTGCCCTGTTAGCCGTCTATGAGGTCCTGCCAAGAGTAGAGATATTGAGACGATTTGGGGCGGCTTTTGGGCAATGGAGTTCTACGGTAACACCACACGTACTGGCCTTTAGCAGTTTTGTGGCAGGCGCGGTGCTGCTTTTTTCCGGAGTGCTGCCCGGATTAAAAGGGCGATTGTCGGTGCTGCGGGATTTTTTGCCTCTTCCGGCGATAGAGATTTCGCATTTTCTCGGGAGCTTGGCCGGGGCGGGACTATTGATACTGGCGCGTGGTCTTCAGCGCCGGCTGGACGCGGCATATCATTTTACGGTCGGTTTGCTTATTGCCGGGATAGTTCTGTCGCTTTTCAAGGGGCTTGATTATGAGGAGGCGATAATACTTGCAGTTATGCTTATAGCGCTTTTGCCGTGCCGGAGGGAGTTTTACCGCAAGGCGTCCCTGATAAGCCAAAGATTTAGTCCTTTGTGGATTGGTTTGATTGTAATAGTCCTGCTGTGCTCGGTTTGGGTGGGAATGTTTTCCTACAAAAACATTGAGTATTCAAAAGAATTGTGGTGGAGATTTGCCATTGACCGCAGCGCCCCGCGGTCGCTGCGGGCCACGGCAGCGGCCATAATTGCCGTTTTTCTGTACGGCGTCGTCAAGCTGCTGCGTCCTGCTGCGCCCGAGCCGGTTGTCGGCAGCACAGCCGATATTGAAAAGGCAAAGCCCATCATAAAAAACTCGAAAGAGACGTACTGTAATCTGGCCCTGCTTGGCGACAAGGCGTTTCTTTTCAACGAAAAGAGTGACGCGTTTTTAATGTACGGAGTTGAGGGGCGAAGCTGGGTCGCGCTGGGTAATCCGGTCGGACCGGAATCGGAATGGGGCGAGCTAATCTGGCAGTTTCGGGAATTAGCCGACCGGTACGACTGCTGGTCGGTTTTTTACGAGGTGGGCGGTAAAAATCTCGACGGTTACATTGACTTAGGGCTAAGCTTTCTTAAGCTCGGCGAAGAGGCACGAGTGCTGCTGGCGGACTTTTCCCTCGAGGGAAACAGAAATAGCGGTCTTCGCCATTCCCGCAACAGAATCGAAAAGGAGGGATGCAGGTTTGAGATAATACCACAGGACGGCGTCGGGTCTGTGCTCGCACAGATTAGAGAAATTTCCGATTCCTGGATAGAGGAGAAAAACACGCGGGAGAAGGGATTTTCTCTTGGATTTTTTAACGAGGAGTATCTGAGGCAATTTCCGATTGCGGTTGTTCGCAGGGACGGCAAAATTGTCGCATTTGCCAATATCTGGCAGGGGGCGGAAAAGGAAGAGTTTTCCATCGACCTGATGCGGTATCTGCCGGACCTGTCGGGGGGACTGATGGATTACCTTTTCACAGAACTTTTGCTCTGGGGAAAACAACAGGGATACCAGTGGTTCAATCTTGGTATGGCGCCGCTGTCCGGTTTTGAGGACAGGGAATTGGCGCCGCTCTGGCACAAGCTGGGGACGTTTGTATTTCGGCACGGCGAACACTTCTACAACTTTCAGGGCCTGAGGCAATATAAGGAGAAGTTTTCGCCGCAGTGGCAGCCGAAATATCTTGTTTGTCCCGGGGGTTTGGCTGTGCCTACTATACTACTAAATATTTCATCGCTTGTCTCAAGGGGCCTCAAAGGCGTAATCGCCAAGTGATGAGGAAAATTACGTGCCTGACTATGTCGTGCCAGGCAGTCCGGTTCGCTTGTTGACGGCCTTGAGCAGCTCCATTGCCCACAGAGGAAGAGACGATATGCCGACCACCAAGAGCCAGTCAAACAACGACAGCGGCTCGGTTTTGAATATGCTCTGCAGGAAGGGCACATACACAACTACCATTTGCAGGAGAAAAGATACGCCGGCCGCGAAGACCAGGTTTTTGTTGGTGAATACGCCGATTTTGAACAGTGATTCCGTTGCGCTGCGGCAGTTGAAGGAGTGAAACAACTGGCTGCAGGAGAGAACAATGAAGGCGGCGGTCCTTGCCCGCTCGATGCCCTCCTTTTCAACGAACAGCACAAAGCCAAAGGCCGCAAGGGAGCATATTGCAATGAAGCTGCCCTGTGTGAGCATCAGCATCGCGGCGCGGCGAGTCACAACCGGCTCGTTTGTCGGTCGAGGGGGTCTATTCATTATGTTCGGAGCGACCGGGTCAACGCCGAGGGCAAGTGCGGGCAGCCCGTCGGTGACGAGATTGACCCAGAGAATCTGGATAGGCAATAGCGGCACGGGCAGGCCCATCAAGGAGGAGACGAACATCACGAGTATTTCGCCGGCGTTGCAGGAGAGCAGATAATGGATGAATTTTTTTATATTGTCGTAAATGCCGCGACCTTCTTCGACTGCGGCGACAATGGAGGCAAAATTGTCGTCGGTGACAATCATATCCGAGACCTCTTTGGTGACGTCGGTGCCGGTGATTCCCATCGCGACGCCTATGTCGGATTCCTTGACTGCGGGGGCGTCATTGACGCCGTCACCGGTCATCGCAACCACCTCGTGGTTTGCCCGCCAGGCGCGGACAATCCTCAGCTTATGCTCAGGCGAAACGCGGGCATAGACCGGTATTTGTCGCACCATTGCCTTGAGCTGCTCATCGCTGAGCTTGTCAAGCTCAGCGCCTGCGAGCGCCATTGAGCCCTCCTCGAAGAATCCGAGCTGGCGAGCGATGGCGACAGCGGTGTTTTTGTGGTCGCCTGTTATCATAACCGTCTTTATGCCGGCGGTTTTGCAGTTCTGCATCGCCGTTTTGACTTCATCCCTGGGCGGGTCAATCATTGCAAGCAGTCCGACAAAGGTCAGGTTTTTTTCGGCAAGGTCCGGCCTGGATTTGTCAAAACCAGTATCGAGCGGCCTGTAAGCGACGCCCAGGACCCGCATTGCCTGATTGGCGAGCTCGTTATTTGCAGCGAGAATTTTTGCGTTGTCCCGGCCGGAGAGTTTTCGACTTACGCCGTTTTCCTCGATATTCACGCAGTCGTTAAGCAGGACATCGGGCGCACCCTTGACGAAAGCGATGAATTTATCTGCGTCATTTCGGACAATGGTCATTTTTTTTCGCTCGGAGTCGAAGGGTATTTCGTCTATGAAGGTGAATCTGCTTTCTGCCTGCTCTTTCCATATATTTGCTTTTGCCGCCGCGGTGAGGATTGCGCCTTCGGTGGGGTCGCCGACGATTTTGAATGATTCGTTGTCCTTGACCAGTTGCGCGCCGTTGCACAGGACGCCGCAGAGAAGCGTTTTGTTCAGGCCGGGCTGTTTCAGCGGGTCAACGGGCTGTTCGGCGAGGAAGAAACGCCCTTTGGGTTCATAACCGATGCCTGTGACATTGTAAAATTGGCCGTCTGCGAAGACCGCCTGAACGGTCATTTCATTTTTTGTAAGGGTACCGGTTTTGTCCGAGCAAATAACCGTTGCGCAGCCGAGCGTCTCAACCGAAGGCAGCTTGCGAATAATCGCGTGGCGGGCAACCATTCTCTGCACGCCCATCGCCAGCGCAATTGTCACCACCGCAGGCAGCCCCTCGGGTATTGCCGCGACGGCCAAGCTTACGGCGGTGAGAAATGTGTCGATTGGCTTACCGCCGCGGAGCCATTCAAGGGCAAACACCATTGCCACGAGCACAAAGCACAGATAGACAATCCATTTGCCGAACTGTTCGAGTTTTTTTTGCAGCGGGGTGGATTCGCGTTCGATTTCCTGAATCATCCCGGCGATTTTACCAAGCTCGGTTCTCATAGCGGTTTCGACGACAGCCGCTCTTGCCTTGCCCGCTGCGGTGCTTGTCCCCATATAGACCATATTGGCGCGTTCTGCGAGGGGGACATCTTTTTCGACAAGTGCCGCCGATGTCTTTGCCACGGGCGTTGATTCGCCGGTCAAGCTGGCTTCCAGCACGGAAAAATTGGAGGAAAGCCAGACGATTCGGCTGTCGGCTGGAATATGGTCGCCCGCCTCAAGCTCTATTATGTCGCCCGGGACAAGCTCGGCTGAGGCAACGACGGCGTGTTGGCCGTCGCGAATGACTTTTGAGGTCGGGCTGGCAAGCCTCTTTAATGCCGCGAGGGATTTTTCGGCGCGGTATTCCTGAATGAAGCCCAGTATTGCGTTGAGAACCACAATGGCGATAATCGCAACGGCATCGACCCACTCTCGCAGAAAGCCCGAGACGACCGCAGCGCCAATCAGGACCCAGATAATAAAATCACCGAACTGCCCAAGGAAGATGCCAAGTGCCGAGATGCCCTTTTTCTCCTCCAACTGATTGGGGCCGTATTGACGCAGGCGAGCCGATGCCTCCTGCGCCGTAAGCCCTCGTGTTGAATCGGTCTCAAGAGAATCGACTGTGTCCTCAACGCTTGCCTGCCACCATTGCCTCATTCGTATTTCCTTAGAATTTCAAATTAAGAATTACTGGCGACTAATATAATCGCTGGACGGGATAAAATAAACAAGCTTCAGGATTACCCGCCGATGCGTTGCTTAGGATTATGCAAATCGGTATAGTGGGCTTTATGACAGGCAGAATGGTGCATATAAAGAGTTTCGGGTGTCAGATGAACAAGCTCGACACCGCGCTTGTGACAGAGGCGCTCTCGCGGGCGGGCTTCGGTTTTGCTGAACAAGTCGAGCAGGCAGACATTGTTCTGATAAACACCTGCTCGGTGCGGGACCACGCGGAGCAGAGGGTTATGTCACATCTGGGTCATCTAAAACACATCAAAAAAACCAAGCCGGATTTGGTGGTGGCGGTCATCGGGTGTATGGCGCAGCGGTTAGGCGGGGAACTGCTGAAAAACAGCGTAGTGGATATTGTCTGCGGGCCGGGTCAGATTCCGCAGGTCGCACAATTGATAACCGAGGCACTTGCGGAAAAGAAAAAGGCAATTGCGGTGACCGAAAAAATTCGGCAGGGATTGGCCAAAGAGCAGGCCGAGGAGCTTGAAGAGTTTGAGTGTGCTTATGACGCCGGCGATGAGCATTTGCCGGGTCAGGCGTTTGTCAGCGTTATGCGGGGCTGCGACAAATTTTGCTCATATTGTGTTGTGCCATACGTGCGCGGCCCGGAGGTCTCGCGTGCGCCTGCGCTGATAATCGAGCAGGTAAAACGACTCGCCGATGAGGGTGTCAAGCAGGTGACATTGCTTGGACAGAGAATAAATGCCTACGAATACAATGCAGGCGACCTCGGCGCACCGGGGTATTGCTTGGCGGACCTGCTCACTATGATTAGCGACATCGCCGGCATCGAATGGATAAAGTTCGTTACCAGTTATCCATCTGCAAAATACTTCGACCGAATCCTGGAGGTAATGGCGAATTTGCCGAAGGTCTGTCGGTATCTGCATCTGCCCGCACAGAGCGGCTCGGATAAGATTCTAAAGGCAATGAATCGCGGCTACACCTGCGCAGATTACATTGAACTTATTGAGCGGGCAAGGAAGATTGTCCCCGACACTGCAATAGCAGGCGATTTTATTGTGGGCTTTCCGGGCGAAACAGAAGAGGATTTTCAGCAGACCGTTGACCTTGTAAAAAAGGCGAGATACAAGAACTGCTTTGTATTCAAGTATTCACCGAGGCCCGGCACAACAGCGGATAAACGGCTCGATGATACGGTACCGATTGAGATAAAAAAACAGCGCAACTACGAGCTGCTTAAAGTACAGGAGAAAATCAGCGACGAACTGGCACAGGCGTTTCTCGGCAAGACCGTAACCGTTCTTATTGAAGGGCTTAGCAAGAAGCCGCACCTGGACTGGCCGCGTAGGGAAAATCCGCAGCTCGTTGCCAGGACCGCTACCGACTGGATAGTCGTCTTCGACGGCCCACAATCCCTTGCCGGTCGGTTTGCAGAAGTTAAGATTACCAGAGCCAGTGCGCTAACGCTTTTCGGGGAACGTGCCTGAGACAGATTTAATGGACGGTTGGCGACAGGTATCAGCCAAAGTTGGAGAGGATAGAATGGAACAGACGAGAGACCAGAAGGAAGGTGAGGCCAGCCCGAAGAAGAAGCAATCCGTTTGGCGACGGATTGCACTCGGCGGCATTATTCTGTCGGCTTTGATTGTTGCGTTCTTTGTTGCAGCGATAGTTTATAACAACGTTGATTTCCGGAGTGACGCCGCTTTTTCGAAGCGATTAGACGCCGCCATAAGACAAGGCGAGGGGTGGGTGGGGCAGCACAAGTCCACGATTCTTGAGACCAAAAACGCGGCCCTTTTGACGATGCTGCGAGAGTGCAACGACCTGAGGGCAGAGCCGGTTTTTGCCGAGGTCGTCGCATCATTTCTCCATGAACCCATCAGGCATTACAGCAGATGCTGGAAGCATGAGGTTGACCCCAACTGGCCGGTAGATAAGCAGGAATTAAATATGACAATCGCAAAGGAGAATATCGACAACAAGTGGGCGTTGTATGCGATTGCACCTGAAAAAGCGGACATCGACCCGGAGAAGATGGGACTGTTCGAGCCGGCACGCTGGCAGAGGCGACAGCTTACTCATCAGCTTTTTGCGCTTACGATATTGAAAGGGAAGAAAACCGAAGACAAGAAGATAGACGGCCTGATTGAGCATCTCTGCGGTCGGCTGAACAATGAGCTTATCTTTGACGTCGCGGTTGTGGATATTTATATCCAGAAGGTAGCTTTCGTATTAAGGGCAGGCAGGCCGGAGATGATACGCAGACGATGGGTGGAGAGGATAATCGCAAATCAGATGCCGGACGGCGGATGGAACGACAGGTGGTTTTGCTTTGCTTCAGGCAGAAGGCCGGTGTTTGGTTTTGCCCGTCCGCCGAGCGACCAGCATGCCACGATTCAGGCAGTGATGGCGTTGTACCTGGTAAAGTACCGTTACGCCGAGCAGTTCGGCGTGGAGTGACCTGCGCATTATATGGTCGGCCGTCAAGCTTTACGACTTCATCAACTCCACGTAAGCCGACATCTTTTTGGCCTTGTTCTGCAGTGCGGCGAACATACCTTTGGCCGTTTCTTCGATGGTCAGTTGCGAGTTGGTATAGGGATTTTTCTTTGTGGCTGCATCGACGGTCGCAATCCACTCGGCTGGTATGGTTTTCGTGCCGGAAAATGCGCCGGATAATCCTCCTGATGCCGCACAATTGCAGTCGGTGTCACGTCCGTTGTTGGCTGCGAGGATTATCGCATCTTTGGCATTGCCTTTCGCGGCCTTGAAGAACGATAACGCTACCGTAGCGCATTCGTGTGCGCGGGACATATCGTAGTAGCCGGTGCAGGTCTCCTTATTGTATATTTTTGCAAATTCATCATAAATCGCTTTTCGCTCGTTGATGGGGTTGCTGAATTTGGCGACTATATCAAGGCCCGCCTGTATTTCTTTTTTCATATCGGCTGATGAGTATTTCAATGCAGTTTCTATAACGGAGTCCACTGAGACATCGGGTCTGAAGGCGTGAGCGACGGCGGCGATATAAGCTGCGCCCCACTCGAAGCCATCGCTTTCCATCGGCTGATAGACCCGCAGAATGTCCTGGGTATCTTTAATCGCGCTATCTTCATCGCAGGCGTTAATCACGGCGATTGGGTGAAAGCAGCGAATCGGTGCATTCAAATGGGCGTAGCCCTTTTCGCCCAGCCGACGGGCGGGGACTTTGCCGGATTTGGCCATATCCATCAGATCTCTGTCGAATTGCTCGGTCATCCGCATCATACCCTGCCGTTTTTCGTTAGTCATCACCTTGAGCCAGGTGCGAACCAGGTCGTCGGCGGTAATCCTGTCCTGCTTTTCGATGATGGCGAGGTACATATACTTTTGGCGTTCCATACCGTCTTCAGTGGTGCCGGGCGGTAAGACCTGTGTCTGAGCACGTCGGGGCTGAAACTCCTGCAACAGCCCATATCGTTCGGCAATTTTTCGCCTGTCCCAACCCTCAACAGGAACGCCCATAGCTGAGCCGATATAGGCGCCTGCGATACAGCCGTAAACCTTGTCGAATAAACCCGATGCCTTGCCTGTATTATCTGCATCCGCAGCGCGCGCCGAATTATCTGCTATGACGTTCAAACCCGCCGCAACCGCCGCCGCTCCTGCCTGGCACAAGAGCCGTCTTCGATTCAGATTAGTTCTGTCCATAGTCATTTCCTTTCCAAGTGTCGGCATTGTCAATCTCCTGCAATATGCTGTCCATATCGTCATTGTGCACGCACCTGCCCCTCCTGGCCGCGTCTTTCTCCTGTGTGCATTTTCTGCAATTCGTGCAAAACTCAATATGCTTATCCACAAGATAAATCTTGCTCGTCACAGCCCCTTTGCGCTGCGCCCCTTCAAGCACCGCGGAAACAGCGCTATCGATAATCCGCCCCTTGCGGTAACTGCCGACGATGCCGACTATCCGTCTTTGCCGTGGCTGCCCCGGACTTGCTTTTTTGCCCATTTTTCACCCCCAATCAAGGGATAAGCACCAAATTATCACCTGCCTGCTGCTCGCTGAACGCTGAATACTATCATAAAACCCGCCCCGTTTGTCAAGAACGGGGCGAGGTCTCGCCCGCACTTGGTGAGGCGGACCCGTCCCCATTGTCAAGGACAGGAAGGAGAAAAGGGGGTTGTAGCATTTTTCGGCGTATTTGTTAACGCCAGTTTTCAGGACGGCTGATTATTGTATTGCCGATTTTAACTATATCAGGAAACTGGCATGCCAATAACAATTGTTCGGACATCTTGCGCCTGAAACCGGCATTTTGACGTAGCTCAAAACTGGACCTCCCGATTGGAAACATTACTCCTATTTCCTTCTCTGGTGCGTGATGCTGAACCGATTTGATTACAGACAGCAAATCGCTGTCAGCGGAAATAATCAGAGCTTTATCATACAACCCATCGATGGCGTCCCCCAGTATCTTCAGTGCTATATTTACATCGGTCTGCTTTTCTTCGTGCGTTTTGAAATACTCATGGCACTTGTGACATTTAATGGATTTCTCTAAAAAACGCCCGTGAATAATCTCTACTCCAACGCTTCTCAATGCGATTATATACATCTTGTGCCGCTCAACATTTTCGGGATGCCATTTTACAAAGGTAGTAAAATAGAAAATGCCGGCAATCGTATCTTTTTCGTGCACCACGGATTCGGCGAGTTTATGATAATTGAGCCATTTGTACTTGTGGTAGGCGGGATTTTTTTGCAGGGCGTAATAGACGTTAAATCCATCTATGTAGAAACAATACCGACTCATCCTTGACTCCATAAAAAAAGAACCCAGACATCCGAAGAGGTCTGGGGCCTGATAGTTTCCTATCAGGGATGTACATATATTATCGTATATAAAGGCCTTTTGTTCAATGCTATTTTTTCAAATTTCTTAAGAAATTTCATAAACCCTTCGTTTCCTTAGCGTTACCGCACCGAGGCCGAGAAGCAAAAGCGTCGCGGGTTTAAGTTCTTTCTGAATGTAAGCGGTCATTATCGCAAAAGCCAAGCACAAGCCATTCGAGAAACTTATAGATAAGCCAAACGATAACGAACCCGATTATTCCCCCAACTAAGCCGACTGCTCCGCACAGTCCAACTAAACCACCTTTTGACAAGCTTACCAAAAAACCATTTTCTAACTTACGAAGCTCTTTTTTTACTTCTTGTTTCTGTTGTTCTTTAAGCTCTTGTTCGTAAGCTTCCTCTGGGGTAATAGGTCCTAAATCAATGAGTTTGGGTTCTGATGAATGAACTTCAACACCTTGTTTCTGAAGTTCATCCTTTAACTCTTTAATCCGCACTCTTCTTGCCAACTCAGATAGAGCTTGCTCTGGTGTTATCCCATAACAATATGTCTTTATGTAATTTTCCTTTTTCCATCTTAAGAAAGATTGTGCATCATCTCGAACAGTTAAAACTAAGACAACGGACAATCCAGCACAAATAAAAGCAATAAATATGACGAAAACAAAAGCAATTCTTCTAAATCCTCTCTTCCAGTTCATAATCTAAATCACCGTATTTGCATAAAATGTTTTTCTACCTTTTGCCAACAGCGGTTCGACCCTGCTCACCGGAGCACAAAGGTGATTTTAATTATACTCTTTTGCTGAGGGTAAGACAATGGGCTTGAGCACGCGATTACCCGTTTCGCGAAGACGAGAAAACCGCTATGCCGGGGATTCGGAATCGTGTTTTTATCAGACGTTCCCGCGTCCGGTCAAGAGGACCCAAAAAGGCCGCTGTGAAATTGCAGCCGACAGCCAGAAACTGCGATTGTATGTTTTGCCCATTTCCACCACATATAGGCCAGTTGCGCCCTGAGTACCCAGCGAAAAAGGCAGCAAACGGCCAGGAAACCGCCTTCATAAAACGGGTAATCGCGTGGCTTGAGAGGCAAAAAGGTGTCAGCCATTTTTCGCCCTGCGAAGGGGGCTACGAAGGCCGCGAAGCAGGGGAGTCGTTTTTCTATCTTCTTCTTTTGCCGCTGTTTCAAATGCAGTCCCAAGGCAAGGCGTAATCGTTTTCGGAGATTTTAGCGAATTTTTCACAGGGGCAAATTACCAGCCCGGGAGCTATTTTCAGCTTTGGATACGCTTTTCTCAGGGCAGATATTCCTTTTGTGTCGCTTTTTGTTGGATTTGATTTGGCCTTGATTTCAATTGGATAAAACACACCGTCTCTTTCAAGCAGGATGTCTAATTCCGCGCCGCTGTGACTGCGCCAGTGATAAACTTGAGGCGGAGTGGAAATGCAATTGCTCAATTTTCGAATTTCGGCGACAACGGCGGTTTCAAACAGTGCCCCCAGCATCGGATGGCCGCCAAGTGCTTTATGCGAAGATATCAGGTTTAATGCGCAGGCAAGCCCCGTGTCTGAAATATATCCTTTGGGCTTTGAGCTGATTTTCTTAATGGTATTTCCGCTGTAAGCCGGGACCTCGAACCACTGAAACGTTGACTTCAGAACAACGAGCCAGCTCTTGGCAGTTTGACAATTAATTCCTATCTCTCTACCGAGATGTGAAAAGTTTATTTCCTGCGCTGTCAACGCCGAAACAAGCTGGGCGAATTTCCCGAATTGCTGCCAGTCACCGACTTCTATTTGTACCCTGGCATCGCGTTCGACATAAGTTTGTATGTATGAACGGTAAAAGTCCGGGACATATTCGAGAGCAAGGGCATCCGCCGGCGGCAGCCACCCCCGCCACAACTGCTCATAGAGCGTCCTTGCGGGCTTGAGTTTTTCAACAGTCCCGGCAAACTTATCGATTGTCATTGACAGCCATCTTTCAAGCCAGTTTTCCCGCGGCAACCGCTCGTTTATTTCCGCTAAGCAGAAACCATCAAGATTAAGGAAAACCGCCCTTCCCGCCAAGCTCTCAGAAATTGATTTCATTACGGACCATTGCTGCGAGCCGGTCAAAATATAAAGTCCCGGTTTGCGATTCTTGTCAACTCGTCTTTTTATGGCTGAAACAACTTCCGGAGCATATTGAATCTCATCTAAAATGACAGGTGCTGGGTGATTGTCCAAAAACAAATCTGCATCGCGCCTGACCCCGGTCAAATCTATCGCCGAATCAAAAACAATCGCATCTATTTCGGGAAAAACATTAGCCAGCAGAGTGCTTTTGCCCGTCTGTCTTGCACCTGTTAAAACCACAACAGGAAAAGCCGTTGTCAGACGCTTTAACCTTTCAGAAATTAGCCGATTTTTATACATTTCCGGAAATATAACAGTGTGAGTGTTAAAAATCAAGAAAAAACATCAAATTTCTGTTTTTCGAGCAGAAAAAGGGCAGGAGGGCAGGTTATCTTCGGCCTCGGCGGTGTTTGCGGGGGCGTTCTTTTTTGAAGTGGCGCGGGGCGATGCCTTTTTTGGATTCCGTTCTGGCGCCTACGAGGGGCACGGCGGGAACTACGCTAAGTTGTCTTGCAGCGATATTGACGGAGGCAATGCGGACCTTCATCGGCTGGCCAAGAAATATCGCAATGCCGGTGTTTTTGCCGATAAGACAGCCCGTATTCTGATTGTATTTCCACATATCGGGCCCCAGGTCAGCCGTCTGCACAAGTCCTTCTATACCGAGCTTACGCGACTGAACGAAGACGCCGAAATTCGTAAGACCCGTCACTACGCAGTCAAGCTCCTCACCGATTTTGTCGCTGAGCATTTGCAGAATCAGAACCGTCTTTAATTCGTGCTCGGCATCATCGGCCCGTTCTTCAGTAAACGTGATGTGCTTGCCGACCTCCACCAAATCCTGCGCAGGCAGTACCCAGTCAACCGAAGCCGAATCAAGCTTCCCGTTCAAATAACAATCCAACAATCGATGAACAAGCAAATCCGCATATCGCCGTATCGGGCTTGTAAAATGACAATATCCCGGCGTGCTGGGTGAAGCGAGAGCATAATGGCCTATATGCAGCGGGGAATACACCGCCCTTGCCAAACTGCGTAATACGACAAGATTTATCGCCAAAGAGCAGTCCCTGCCCTTTACCGAATTGAGCAGCTCCTGCAGCGCCCGGCGCTCCGGCGTCTTAGGCAGATACAGCCCCAGCGCTCTTACAAGCTGCGAAAGATTCTGCATCGTCAGGGTGTCCGGGTCGGGATGTATCCGGCGCATAAACGGAACATTCACCCGGTCAAGAATAGCCGCCACCGCTTCATTCGCCTCCACCATAAACATCTCGATTATCGTGTGCGGATAACTTGTATCCGCAGGTTCCGCACCAGCGACCCTGCCGGCATCGTCTAAAAGCAACTCGGTCTCGGGCAAATCCAGATGCAGCATACCGGCTTTTTCCCGCCGCTTTTCTATTATGCGAGCCAATATCTCCATATTTCGCAACAGCTCAATGACCTCTTTTCTCATACCTTTTGTGTGCCCTTTCAAAATCCTGTCAACCTGCTGATAGGTCAGACGCTCTGCCGAGCACATAATGCTGTTGCGATATTTCCTGTGCAGGATATTGCCCTGCCTATCGTAGGTGATGTACGCGCTTTTGACAAAACGTCCTTGTCCCGGCTGTAAACTGCAAACCCCGTTACTCAGCATCTCAGGCAGCATCGGTATCGTCCTGCCGGGAAGATACACGCTGTTGCCGCGGTTCTTCGCCTCCGCATCCAGCGCCGTCCCAGGCGGTACAAAATAAGTCACGTCCGCTATGTGCACACCCAAAATCCAGTCGCCGCTCCCGTCCTTTTCCAAGCTTATCGCATCATCAAAATCCTTCGCATCGGGCGGGTCTATCGTGACAATGACCTTATCCCTGATGTCGTCCCTGCCTTCCATATTCTGCGGGTCAAATTCCGTCGCCGCCTTGTGCGCCTCAACCAGTGCGCTATCATTGAACTCATTCGGCAAATGATACTGACAGATTACGGAGCTAATCTCGCTTTCATATCGACCGGCCTTACCCAATACCTCGATAATCACCCCGCGAGCAAGATAACGCTCCGTCGGATAGGAAAGTATCTCGACAACAACCTTGTCTTTTTCTCTGGCGTTCTTCGCCCGCACGTCATCGACCGTTATCGGCTCGACAAAACCTGTCCCGTCCGGCAATACAATCCAGCCCTCGCTTTTCTTTTGTAATGTCCCCACGAATCTGTTGTGCGCACGTTCAAGAATTTCGACAATCCTGCCGCTGCATCGTTCCTGCCCGCCCCGCATCTCTTTCCTGACCACCTTGGCGGCGACGATGTCGCCGGTCATCGCCTTGGCCGTGTCATCAGGCGGTATGAACAAATCCCCGTGACTGCTCGGCTCCAGGGGCGTCACAAAACCGAATCCTTTCGGATTCGCCCTGAACGTCCCCGTCACCCGACCAGACATCGCAGGCAGAGCCACCAGATTTCGCTCTCCGCTTACAACCCGGCCTGCCCCGCGAAGCTCCTCAAACGCCTCCTTGAACTGAGGGTAATCCTCAGAACTTATCCCAAGCTCCTTCGACAATTGCGAAAGTTTCAAGGGCGAGTAGTCCCGATGCTTCAAAAACCTCAGTATTTTCTCTTTAAAAACCTCACGCATTCTCTCCACCTTAAAAATAATGCGCCCAGCGATAAATCATCAACTGGGCGCCTCGATTATCCTAAGCCGGGCATACTCGTCAACAATTCCACCTGGGGGCAACCGGCTGTAATTTTAACCTTTCTTCGCCTTCAGGGCGTTGAGCTTTTTGGCCAGACGTGACTTCTTCCTCGCAGCAGTTTTCTTGTGCATCGTGCTTGTCGAAGCAACCTTGTCCAGCCTTTCTGCGATAAGCCGATACTGCACGGTCGCCGCCTGCAAATCACCGCTCGACAGCGCCGCCTCATACCGCTTAATCTGACCTTTTACCTGACTCTTGCGCGACCGGTTAATCTGTCGCCTCTTGGCCGTCTGCCTTACCCTTTTCTTTGCCGATAACGAATGTGCCACTGCTGTCTCCTAAAAACAAATTGTTAAGTGTTATTTACTTTTCCCGGATGTACCTTTATCGCGAGCCATATACCATATATACAAATGATATAAGGGATTTACAAACCTGTATTCGCCGTAAGTTTCAGCGTCTCGCATAATGCCAAGCTGTTTTACCTTGCCAAGGAAATTATCCAGGTTTCTCTGCTCTTCCGCCGAGACGCTTTCTTTTATAAGGTCTTTGCGTTTGAACGTAGCTCCTATCGGCAGCTTCTTGCCCATTCGCACGAGAATCGAAGAATATGTTTTATTCTTAAATACGCTTTCGACCTGTGTGCCTATGTATTTTTCCCCAACGTTTCTTGCGGCCTCGGATATTCCAAGTTTTGTGTCTTTTATATCTATTCGGTTATCCTCGTCTTTCCAGAATACAGCGTCTCCGACTTCGTGCATAAGCATTGGATAACCGCCCGCCATATCTACCATCATTGACAGGGCGTCATCAGCAACATCTATCATTTTCTTGCTAAAGGTCATGTTGAAAAACTCTTTGCACTCCTGTTCATTCATCAAAGGTAAATCCACGATATCAAAAATTCTCGCTACGGACGGCTGATGCTTCAGTAAATCTTCTCTTCTTTCAGGAATTCCAACGAGAACTAATAACAAAGGAAGCGGCCTGTTTGACAGTGCAAGTCCGTCAACAAAACTTTTCAGGAACGGCGAAAATTCAGGCGCATCTGTAATCCCATTGAGGTCGTCGAGTATCAACAGCAATCCTTTTTTGTCATACTGTTTTGTATCATCGTATATTGTCCGCAACGCCGGTAAAAAGTTGTCCACCAAACCCCTCAAGTCAGATATGTCATTGGTAAACTCGACTCCTACGCCAAATAGCGTTATATCCTTTATGTATTTCTGAAATATGCTTCTCAGCTTGTCAAACACCGTCTTCTCAGTACATCCCTTCATAAAGCTTTGAAAGACCGTTCGAGCCACGTCTTCCAAGCTTCGGGCGCCTCCCAGCGGACAATGTGCTCCCACAAAACTATAATCTTTCTCGGCCAAATATCTGACAAAGCCAGCTAAAGAACTCTTGCCGATACCCCGTGCTCCCGTAATAAAAATATTCTCGTTTCTTCCCGATGCCGCCTGACGGATGGCTCTTTCGAGGCGTTCGATTTCCTTTTGGCGAGCGACAAAATACTCAACAGGCACCGGTCTGCCGGGTGAGAAGGGACTTTCTTTTGTCTTAAGGTCAACCATTTATTGATTACGAACCTGATAAGTATTGCTTTTTTATTTGGTCAAAACGAACAAATTCTACATTGCCCCTTGCCTCAGTTTATCCACACGTTGAGGCACGTCCTTGTACCCGAAGTCAAGCTGGGCAATCTTTCGGTATATCTCCAGCGCCTTTGACCTCTCACCAAGCTCTTCATAAGCACGGCCAAGATTATACCGCAATTCCTTCGATATGTCGTCATCTTTTATTTCGTGCGCATCCAGCGCATGCGTAAAAACATCAACCGAATCACTATACCAGCCCTTCAGGAAAAAGCACATCCCAATCTTATCCATCGCCGAAATTTTGTGCCTCGGGTCTTTTTGTGCCTCCTGCAGCAGCGGTATTGCCTCATCGTACCGCTTATTGCGAACCAGCCGAACCCCGTACTCGTACTTCGCACGCAAATCCGTCGGGTAGTTTTTCACCGACAATTCCCAATGCTCAAGCTCCGTCTCATTCAACCTCGACATCAATTCCGTAACCTGCGCCTTCGCCTGTGAGTTGGCGGGATTTGCCTCAAGGGCGGATTCCGCATCTCTTATCTTACGCTTAAGCTGATTGATTCGCACAAGCCCGGCCCGCTGCTTAAAGCTGAAGTCCTGCTTCTTAACTGATGCTTCTTCCAGCACCTTTATCGCCTCGTTCTCTGATTCATCATTTCGCAGGTCGGCAAGCGCCTCTGCCAGATTGAATATGTTCCGAGACAAATCCGCGTCGTCGGCATACATCCTTCTCGCTGCATCCGCAGCCGAAGCCCGCCAGTCCTCCGTCTTTATCACGCTTTCCTGCGATTGCAGTCGTTCCTGTCCCTCCCGGTCTATAATCGCCTTGCGGAAATCGCCCTCCTGGTCGTACTTGCCTCGCGAAACAGTCATCTCTGCCGTCAGCCGCTGAAATTCATCCGCCAATTCATCGTCATCCGGCCTCATCCTTACCGCGTGCTGGCAGGCAGCAATTGCCCTGTCCCACTGCCCTATAGCCGCATACGAATCCTTCAGCAATATATACGTCGCAAAGGACGGGTTCTGCGAGGCGTTGTTTGACCCGAACAGCAAATCCGCTATCCACTTTGCCGTTGCTTTATAGCCCCCCGCCACCGCTGCTTTCAGCATCGCCTCTCCGTAAGGCAAATGCTCCGGGTCCTTGGCAAGCAGATGTTCCGCGTTGACCATTTGCTCGAGCGGCGATTTGCCTCGCATCAGCTTCAGCCGTTCCATCATCGACGGCTTCTTGCCGCCTCTGGTCTGTCTGGAAAGGGCAAGCTCACGAAGCGGCTGGTGACCGTCATCAACCGCGTCGGGATTGCGCAATATCCCCTCAAGATACATATCGATTGCGTAATCGAAGTTATTCCCGGCAGCCACCTGCCTGGCTCTGTCAAAAAAGAGCTTTGCCTTATCAGTTTTTTCGTTGTCCTGTTCCGGCATCTATTGCACCGATAAACGCTCCCGAGGGGTCTTGATACCTATAATCCTATTCATCGGCCAAGATTTGTCAACAAATAAATACTTGTATCGGCATTCGCAGTTTGCTATAAACCAAATCATTGAATCTTGAGTTGTGGAGAAGTCACTATGATTACGGCGCTCGAACAATACGACCCGGAAATATATGAGCTTATCAGGCAGGAGGCAGCCAGGCAGAGCGGCTGTGTCCGCCTCATTCCGTCCGAAAACTACGTCTCTAAGGCGGTAATGCTCGCAAGCGGAAGCTGCCTGACCAACAGGTACGCTGAAGGTTACCCGGGAAAGAGATACTACGAAGGCCAGCAGGTCACCGACCTTATCGAAAATGTTGCTCGCGAGCGTGCCAAAAAGCTGTTCAAGGCCGAGCACGCCAACGTCCAGCCATACTCGGGGTCGGTTGCCAATCTTGCCGCCTACCTTGCCCTGGCTGAGCCGGGCGATACCATTATGGGCCTTGCTCTGACGCACGGCGGTCACCTCACTCACGGCTGGAAGGTCAGCATCACGGGCAAAATCTTCAATTCGGTCCAGTACGGCGTCAATCCTGCAACCGGCAGATTCGACTATGACCAAATACGCGACCTTGCCAGGAAAAACAGGCCCAAAATAATAATCTCAGGCACCACGGCTTATCCGCGGGAAATCGACTTTGAAATCTTCGGCAATATCGCCCGCGAGGTCGGCGCATACCACGTCAGCGACATCGCTCACATCGCAGGCCTGGTCGTCGGCGGCATCCACAAAAGCCCCGTGCCCTACGCTGACATCGTCTCGACCACTACACACAAAACACTGAGAGGCCCCCGCGGCGGTATGCTGCTGTGCAAAACCGAGCACGCCGACAAGGTCGATAAGAGCGTATTCCCCGGTCTGCAGGGCGGCCCACACATGCACACCGTTACAGGCATCGCCGTTGCGCTGGGCGAAGCGAACACACCGGAGTTCGTCTCCTACGCAAAACAAATCGTCAAAAACGCAAAGGCAATGGCCGAAAAACTGATTGAGCTCGGCTTCAACCTCGTCTCAGGCGGCACCGACAATCACCTTATGCTCATCGACCTGAGAAACAAAAACATCACAGGTAAAAAACTTGCCAAAGCGCTCGACCGGGCCGGCATCGTCACCAACTGCAACACTGTCCCCAACGACCCCGCCCCGCCGTTCAATCCGAGCGGCCTGCGACTCGGCACTCCTGCCATAACCACCCGCGGTATGAAGGAAGAGCAGGCAAGGCAAATCGCCTGCTTCATCTACAAAGTCGCCGAGGACATCGACAACGAATCCGTCATCGAACAGGTCGGCAAAGACGTCCTGCTGCTCTGCTCACAGTTCCCCGTCCCCGACCATTTTATAATTCCGAGTAAAGTGAATCACGTGTGATTTTCTGTTTACTATTTATTATCACTACTGTCCCGTTATAAGTCGAATAAAGACAACTGGTTATGAAATTGGTTAAAGCTGTTTTGCGACATATTGTTCATAAGTACTTGTTCTATCGGCACTTGCTCGAAAAGTACAATGCTGAGAAT
>Ga0315288_10000577_pt1 | contig 46145 bp, 35 predicted proteins | sample YL17G11_20_MG_FD_203454 | JGI IMG/M metagenome (GOLD analysis project Ga0315288, IMG submission 203454) | Sediment microbial communities from Yellowstone Lake, YNP, Wyoming, USA - YL17G11_20 | ecosystem: Environmental > Aquatic > Freshwater > Lake > Sediment | place: USA: Wyoming | collected... | reverse complement strand
CCATTTCGTATGGGGAAAATTGTATGGGAAACGATCCGGAAACGGCCTCGCTCCCCATCCGGGTTTTTCACGCCGTTCCCGAGCCCCCCTTCTCGGCGGCGAAGAACTCGCTTCCCGGCCTTGATTTAGGGGGCAAACGCCATGTGCATAATCGATACATCGGATAATGCTCCTTGGAAGGAAGGCAGGGAGCGTAGCGAACGTTGGAAGGAAACCCATGCCAAGGGTTTCCTTCCAAGAGTGTCCGGACGGCTTCTTCCGAGCCGGCTGCCCTCGAAGGAGGACTCAGGAAGGCTAAACCCTCCATGGTCGCTTCGGCCGTCTCCGGATCGTTTCTCTTTTCTACCCACACGAAATGGAAGAGAGCCCAATAATTTAATGGGCGGCAAATCCTTTTTTTGGATTTGAATCCAATTTTCTAATTTAGGGAGATTCTAATATCAACGTAATAATTAAAATGACATCCCCGTTCGGGCGGCCTAAGCGCCGCCCATACATTGTCACTTTATTGGTTGCGTTTGTATTAGATTGACCCGGGCCCAGGATGCGGCTCCGATCAAACCGGCATCGTTGCCCAGGCCGGCTTTTTCGATGGAGCAGCAGGCGAACGTGGCCTTGTAGGACCGCCTCCGGGTTTCTTCCAGGGTCGGCGCCAAAAGGTATTCGCCGGTCGTCATAACACCGCCGCCCAGCAGGATCTTCTCCGGGTTGAGCAGGTTGATGACCATGCCGAGCCCGATCCCCAAATAATATCCCGCTTGAGCAAAAGCCTGGCGGGCGGCTTCCTCGCCCCTCTTGGCCCTGTGATAGATTTCTTCGGCCGTGACCGCTTCGTTTGTTTTTCGAAGGGCCGCATACTTCCTGACGACCGCCGGGGCAGAGGCTTCGGTTTCGAGACATCCTTGAATGCCGCACTTGCACCGGATGCCCCTGGGGTTCACAACGATATGTCCGATCTCGCCGGCATAGCCGCAGCTTCCCTGCCACAACTTGCCGTCAAGGATGATCCCGCCGCCGATGCCGGTCCCGATGGTGAGCAGGATCATACTCGAAACGCCCCGGCCCGCGCCGCATGACCATTCGCCGAAGGCGGCCATGTTGGCGTCGTTGTCGATCCAGAAAGGCGCTTTGATGAACCGGGAAACGGCGGGATACAAGTCGAAGTTGTCCAGGTCGGCATAGTTGGGCGACTGGAAAATTTTCTTTTCCTTCAAACTGTAGATACCAGGGATGCCGAATCCCGCGGCTTTGATTTTCCCGGCCTCTCTTTTTTGGAGATCTTTCCAGAGAGATTCCAGGAGGTCCATCAGCCCGCCGATGGTCGGCGGGGTGGGAGCTTTATCCTTGAAAAGAACGACGCCGGATTCGTCGGTGAGCCCATACTTGAGCTGAGTGCCTCCGAGGTCGAAGCCGGCATACACAGACATGGTCACCTCTTTCTGCCGATCGCGGCATAGTTCGGCGCGGCGTAGAGAAGGCTGTTCAGGCGGTCGATATTCCGGTTGAGAATACTGCTGGCCTCGTCGGCGCCGGGCAGATTCTGGAGCCTGTCGGTTCCGAGCTCGGCGGAGTACTGGATCCGGACGTCCTCGAAGCCGGCGCTTTCCATCAGGAACTTCAGCGCCTGAGGGTGAACGGGCCTCTCATGGGAAAGGTCCAGGTAATAGATCTGGACCAGCGCGAAAACGGAGGTGGGATTGATGGTCTCCAGGATCAGCACTCCGGAGGGGGCGAGCTTGAACTGGCAGATGTCGATCATCTTTTTCAGGTAAGGCGGAGGCAGGTGCTCGATCACTTGGGAAGAAAAGATGCCGTCAAGGGAGGCGTCCGGCCATTCCGCCAGGAGCCCCAGGATATCTCCTTTCCGGCAGTCCAGTCCTTTGTCCAAGCACATATCAGTCATCTGGCTGTTGCCGTCGATGCCGGTTCCTTGGATCCCGTTTTTCTGAAGAAGCTCGAGAAATTCGCCGCGTCCGCAGCCCAGGTCCAGGACTTTTCCCCCTTTCCGGAAATAGGGGATATAGCCCTCCTGCTGTTTTTTGATTTCTTCTTCGTAGCCGCGGAACCTGTTTTCAAACCCCGTATACACCGCATCTTCCAGAGGCTCCAGGATTTCCCGGACCTGAGCCGAGGAGGGCATTTTCTTCTCCTCGAGGAGCGCCAGAAGCCTGTTCAACTGGTCCTTGAGGAGCATAAATTTCTTCATCAATAGCTTGACGTCCTCGTATTCTGAAGAGAGCTTGTCCACCCGCCATTCCATGCTTTTAAAGATCATCCCGACGTGGTTATTGCCGAGGGCGTCCCATTCCTTGTCCCTGGCGTCCGCTAGGGAGTCCTGGAGTTTCAGGATTTCTGCGACGGATGCGGATATTTTTTTGGTGAAGCCGAAGGCCTGAGTCAGAATGTCTCGGAGCTCTTCACTGCCAGGAGGAGAAGATTTTATTTTTGAGGTGAGAAGATGCTTTTTTTTTGAAGGGGCTGGAAATTCTAAGGTCTTGAGGCGTTCTTCGAGATGCTCGAGGGAGAGGCTGTCTCGTTTAAGCTCGGCAAGCTTTTCAGCAAACTGTTCTTCTTTCTCTCTCCGCTCCTGGGTGAGCTTCTCGATCGTCCGCTTCATTAGTCCTTTGTGGGGGGTTGGGTCTTATCGGGCGGGTTGTCCTTCTCTTTATCTTTGCCGCCGATGGAGCTCTTGAAATTCTTGATTCCTTCGCCCAGGGATTTCCCGAGATCGGGAAGCTTGCGCGCGCCGAAGATGAGGATCACGATGAGCAAGACGATGAGGAGCTCCTGCGGTCCGACCGTGCCAAATAGTAACATCTATACCTCCTTCGAAGGCTTAGCTTCAATCGAATTGGGGGCCAAGACTTTATCAGTTACAAGTTACTTCAGTCGGCTCGAAAAGTCAATGATCGGGGTCAAACCTCAACATTCAACATTTCAATCCCATGGAGGAAGGTCTTTTTTTAGGTTCTCTTCCATTTCCTGTGGGGAAAATTGTCTGGGAAACGATCCGGAAACGGCCTCGCTCTCCATCCAGGTTTTTCACGCCGTTCCCGAGCCCTCCTTCTCGGCGGCTCAGAACTTGCTTCCCGGCCTCGATTTTACGGCCAATCTCCATGTCCATAAAGGATTCATCAGATCATGCTCCTTGGAAGGAAGGCAGAGAGCGAAGCGAGCGTTGGAAGGAAACCCTAATCAAGGGTTTCCTTCCAAGAGTGTCCGGCGGGCTTCTTCCGAGCCGGCTGCCCTCGAAGGAGGGCTCGGGAAGGCTAAACCCTCCATGGTCGCTTCAGCCGTCTCCGGATCGTCTCCCTTTTCAACCCACACGAAATGGAAGAGAACCTTTTTTATAAAGAAGTCTATTTCCCCGCTGCTAAAAAATGTTGAATGTTGAGGTTTGACCCCGTTGATATATTTGACATCAAGGGATGCCGGTGATATACGTTTAGGACTTATCGATGAGAATTTTTCAAGGTTGGCCGCTTTTTCCATCTATCTTTCTCCCCTTGGCCTAAAGGAGTCGACACATGGCATCTCGCCGGCATTTTTTGAAAATCGGAGGCCTTTCCATCGCAACGTTCGGCTTTGTGAGAAATATTTTTTCGCAGGCGCCCGCGTCGGAAATGGCGAGGCTTGAAAACATGACGGCCGGAGTCAAGCCCTTGGCGCCCGAGGACTACGAAGCGCGGCAGGAGAAAGCCAGAGGATTGATGGCTGCTAACAAGGTCGACGGATTGTTTTTGACCGGCAGCACGAACCTGGCATATTTCACGACGGTCGGCTGGGGGACCAGCGAGCGGACCTTCGGCGCCCTGCTCGGCCGCAAAGGAAGTCCCGTATGGGTCTGCCCGGCCTTTGAGCTTGAGCGGGCCAAAGAACTCATCCCACCGGGCCAACAAATACGCGTCTGGGAGGAGTATGAAAGCCCCTATAAGCTCATCGCCGGAATCATGAAGGACCTGGGCGTCGGAAGCGGACGCCTGGGCATCAATCCGTCCACCAGCGCGTTTGTCTATTTCGGAATCCGCCGGGACGCTCCTGGGCTGGAGCTTGTCGACGGCGCGGTCGTCACAGAGGGCTGCCGGGGCACGAAAACGGAAAAGGAAATCGCCTATATGGACCTGGCCAATAGGATCACCAAGCTGGCCTATAGGGAAGGATTCAAACAGCTCCGGGAAGGCATGAGTCAGCGGGACCTATCCGTTCTCATCAGCAGTGCCCATTCGAAAATGGGAGCGAGCGGCGGCGGCGGGCCCCAATTCGGCTCAAGCACGGCTTTCCCGCATGGGTCGAGGATTCCGCGAACGCTTCGCGAAGGCGAAGTGGTCATGGTCGACGGCGGATGCGGCGTCGAAGGCTTCCGGTCGGATGTGACCCGGACCGTCGTCCTCGGCAAGCCGATGGATCAGCAGAGAGCTGTCTGGGATATCGTTAAAAAAGCGCAGACGGCGGCCCTCCAGGCGGCGCGGCCCGGCGTCCGTTGCCAGGACGTGGATGCCGCCGCCCGCAAGGTCGTCGAAGAGGCGGGCTACGGGCCCGGCTACAAATATTTTGCCCACAGGGTCGGCCACGGCATCGGGATGGAAGGGCATGAATATCCCTATCTCGTGAAGGGCAACACGCTCGAGCTTCTGCCCGGCATGACCTTCAGCAACGAGCCGGGGATCTACATCTTCGGAGAATTCGGCGTCCGGACCGAGGACTGCATGGTCGTCACGGAAAACGGCAGCCGCTTCCTGGGCGGTATGGAAGCCGTGTCTATCGACCAGCCGTTTGCGGATCAATAAAAAAATGGGAACGCTTTTATCTTTTGTTTTAGCTCCCAAAAATAGCACGTTGGGGAAAAAGATAGAACCACCCCACCCCTTTTTTCGTAATCCTAATAGAGGAGGACTCATGGACAAAAAGAAGCTTATCATTCTGGCCCTCTCGTTCTTGGTGGTTTTAGGCCTGGCGGCAGCCCAATACACGCCCTGGCTGTATTGGACGCTGCTTCCCAAAAACGAGATCGATGAGATCGTCGGCGAGGCTTCGGGCGAGACCGCCCTCAACACGATCATCGATATCAACGGTTACAACCGCGACCGGATGTCGGAGGAGTACGCGGGGCCGTTCTTGGAAACCCAGGTCATCTTGAAAAAACTGAAACAGTACGGGCTGGCCGGCGCAGAGATTGTCTCCTATCCGGGTGGCGAAACCTGGGACGGCGTCAAGGGCGAGCTGTGGGAAGTCACCCCAAGGCACCAGAAATTGGCGTCCATGAGAGATATGGTTCCGATGCTCGCTTCGGGCAGCTCGACGACGGATGTGACGGGCGAGTTGGTCTGGGTTGGCCGTGGGACGACTGCCGAGATCGAAGCGGCCAAGGTTGAAGGGAAGATCGTGGTGACCGAGGGAAGCCTGGGCGCCGTGCATAACTTGGCCTGCCTTCAAAAGGGCGCTTTGGGCGTCATCGGGATCAGCATGTCCCGGCCCTATTTTGATCCGCTCCAAATGGGGTGGGCGGGAATCGCCAGCTTCCGTGGAATGAGGGGAGGTCCCGGGCAGCCGGCCCAGGCCGCCCAGCCGCAGACGCCTCCTCCGCCTCCGCCGAAGCCCAAGTTCGGCTTTCAACTCCCCGTCCGCGAAGGAGACATTCTCAAGCAGCGGCTGATGGCCGGCGAGAAGATCACCGCCCGTGCCCAGGTCGAGTCCAAGCAGGAAAAATACAAGATGGAAAACGTCGTGGCCTATATTCCCGGCACGGACCCCACGGCCGGCGAAGTCATTTTCTCCGCCCATCTCTTTGAGGGCATGTCGAAGTTCGGGGCTAACGATAACACGTCGGGAAGCGCGACAATCCTGGAGGCCGGCCGCCTCCTCAACACGCTCATCCAGGAAGGCCGGCTGCCCAAGCCGAAACGGACGATCCGTTTTCTGTGGGGCCCGGAGTTCTCGGGGACAAGCCTGTGGGTCAGGGCCAATAAGGCGATCATGGACAAGACCCTCTGCAATATCAACATGGATATGGTCGGCGAATGGCTGAGCAAGAACCAGGCCTTCATGTGCCTGATGAGGACGACCTACGGCAATCCCCACTACATCAACGATGTCATGGAAAACTTTTACCGGTATGTCGGAGAAGGGAACCGCGAGCGCATCCAGAACCGGAGCGGGTTCAATAAAGTCCCGGTCCGGGTCGTGGCCCCATTCGGCGCCGACGAGCCGTTTTATTATTCCATCGAAACCCATTACGGAGCGTCGGACCACGAGGTGTTCAACGACTGGGGCGTCCAGGTTCCCGGCGTCATGATGATCGCCTGGCCGGACCGCTGGTATCATACTTCGGGGGATCTGCCCGACAAGTCCGACGCGACCCAGTTGAAGCGGGCGGCGGCGATCGGCGCGGCCGGCGCCTACACGGTCGCCAACGCCGACGACAATATGGCCATCAAGATTGCGGGCGAGACGGCGAGCAACGCCACCCGGCGCATCGGGCACCAGTTTGTCGTGGCCCTGGAAATCCTAAACGGGGCGAAAGCCGAGACTCTGGCCGATTCCTACAAGTCGGCCCGGACCTATGTGGAAGGCGCCGTGTTGAATGAAAAAGACACGCTCGATTCGATCCTCGAGCTGGCGATGGATAAGGGAGCGGTCGGCAATTACATTGGGCAGATGAAGAAGACGGTCGATGCCGTCGGGAATGCCAATCTGGCGGCGCTCCAAGCCCATATGGAGGCAACGGCCCGCAGGCTGGGCCAGAAGCCGGTCGTGATCGCCTTGACGGACCTCGAGAAAAAGGCGGTCAAGATCATTCCGAAGCCAACGGCCAAGATCACAGAAGGCGGCTATCAGGGCTACAGAAAATATATCGACGGCGTTCCCGCGGCCGAAAAAGCCAAGTATCCCTACGCCTCCGAAGTGTCCAGCACGGGCGAGCTCCAGCTCCTCATCAACGGAAAGCACAATGTCTTAGACATCATGAAACTGATGGATGCCCAGGCCCAGAGAAGATCGACCGTTCAGGGAATCCTGAACTATCTCCAGATCCTGAAGCTGGCCGGCTTGGTCGAGATGTAATTTTCAAAATCCCCCCATTTTCCTTTTAGATGAAGGAGACGGGGGGATTTTTTTTGCCAATCCTACACTTTCCGCCGCCGAGAAGGAACGGATCGAAGGCTATATCGCCAAGTGCAGGAAAGACGGATAGGGCAAAGAGCTTCCCTCGAAATGATTGTTTTAAGCGAGTAATTCTTCGATGCGGAGGCCTTCGATTTTCCTGTAATCTCTGATCTCGGCCGTGAGGACGGAGAATCCTAGAGACAGGCAGGTCGAGGCGATCATGAGGTCATGGGTGCCGACGACAACTCCTTTCTTGATGAACTGGCCCCAAAACCTGGCGTAGACACGCGAGGCGCTCAAGTCGAATGGATAGAGGGGAAAGATCTCCAGGATCTTTTCGACAAAGGCCTCGCGCTGCTCGCGCCTTGCCTCCGAATCTGCCCGATGGACCGCATGGAGAAGCTCAGAAACCGATATCATGCTGATGCCGAAAGGCTCGCTCTCCCTGCCCTTGACGAGCTTTTCGAGACTTAAAGAAGCCCTCTCCAGGCCGATCAGGGTGCTCGTGTCGAAGATTATTCCCATGGGCTTTTCTTGGGAAGGGAGGGCTGGAACTGCAGGACTTTTTTGATGTCGCGTTCGAAATTCTCAACCTCGGCGCCCAGCTTGGGCAGATTCTTCATCAGCTTCTTAAATTCCGAAAGGGACTTGGCTTCAAATTCCGCATGGGGCGGGGCTTCTGGGGCCATTTCTACAGGGCGAAGAACAGCGACAGGTTTTCCGCCCCTGACGACCGTGTAATTTTCTCCTTTATATCTGACGAAATTCAACAGCTCCGAGAATTTTCGGACGGCATCTGTCGCGGAAACTATTTTTTCTTCTGCCATTTTATATGTAAAATATGATAATCATATATTACATATTAAATGGAGGAAGTCAAGTTTTATTTTTTGACTTTATCCCGCAGTGCCGCTATACTCATCGCGATGAACAGAATGATCGGGGTCAAACCTCAACAATCAACATTTTTTCCCAGCTTCTTATCCCGTCGGCGTTTAACATGTTGATTGTTGAGGTTTGACCCCGGAGAGAAAGCAAGATGCTGCCAACGATTGAATGGGCCGAAGATAAAGTCGTCATGATCGACCAGAGAAGACTGCCGGCAGAGGAAATCTACCTGGAGTGTCGGGATTATGAAAGCGTCGCCGATGCCATCGAAAAAATGGTCATCCGCGGCGCTCCGGCCATCGGCGTAGCGGCGGCGTTCGGCGTTGCTCTTGGCTTCTTGAAGGTGGCCTCTCAAGAGGATGCCGATAAAGGATTTTCCCGGATTTATCAGCGGCTTAAGGCGACGCGGCCGACGGCCCGCAACCTTTTCTGGGCGCTTGAAAGGATGCAGAGGATCTACAAAGATAGCCGTAACCTGCCCCTCCCGGCCGTGCAAAAGAGGCTAATCGAAGAAGCCCTGGACATCGAGAGGGAGGATATTGAGATCAACAAGAAAATAGGGTCTTTCGGCAAATCCTTGATCAAAACCGGCGATGCGGTCCTCACCCACTGCAATGCAGGTGCGTTGGCCACGGCTGGCTGGGGGACGGCCGTGGGCGTCATCCGCGCCGCTTTCGAGGAAGGGAAAAAGATCAAGGTTTTTGTCGATGAGACGAGGCCCTTTCTCCAAGGGGCGCGGCTCACAGCCTGGGAGCTTTCGAAGCTGGGAATTCCCTATGTTCTCATTGTCGATAATATGGCGGGCTGGCTGATGCAAAAAAGGGAGATCAGCCTGGCCATCGTCGGCGCTGACAGGATCGCCCGCAACGGCGATGCAGCCAACAAGATCGGAACCTATTCCGTGGCCGTCCTGGCCAAGGAGAATAAAATTCCTTTTTATGTCGCGGCGCCGCTGAGCACATTTGATTTCTCTTTGGAGGATGGCGGCAGGATCCCGATCGAAGAGAGGCCGGCCCAGGAAGTCAAGGAAATCAACGGCCGGCTGATCACGGTGCCGGACGCGCAGGTCCGTAACCCGGCATTCGATGTCACGCCGGCTAAATATATCTCGGCTTTTATTACGGAGCGAGGTATCGTTTATCCGCCTTATAAGAAAAATTTGGCCCCGCTAGAGAAAAGCTGATGCACCTCTTGGCCATCGAAACATCCTGTGATGAGACGGCGGCATCCGTCTTAGAAGACGATTTTAAAATCCTGAGCAACATCGTCTTGTCCCAGGACGAGATCCATGCTCCCTATGGCGGGGTGGTCCCGGAGCTAGCCTCGCGCCAGCACCTGAAATCCATCGATCCCATTGTCCGGGAAAGCCTGGCCGTCGCCGGCATTTCGCTCGAGAAAATCGATGTCTATGCCGTCACTCAAGGACCGGGACTCGTCGGGTCTCTCCTGGTCGGATTGTCCTTCGCCAAGGGGCTGGCCTATTATTTTCAAAAGCCTCTGGTCGGAATCGATCACGTCCAGGCCCATATCCAAAGCGTCTTTCTTGAGTACCGGGAGATCTCGTTTCCCGCCTTGGCCCTGATCGTTTCCGGAGGGCATACTTCCCTCTTTTTGTTGAAAAAAAAACTGTGCTTTGACCTCGTCGGTAGAACGCGGGATGATGCGGCCGGCGAGGCCTTGGATAAGATCGCCAAGTTCCTGGAGCTGGGCTATCCGGGAGGGCCGGTGATCCAGAAATTGGCCGAGAACGGAGACCCGGCTCGATTCGATTTTGCCCTGCCGCGCATGACCGACCGCAGCCTCGATTTCAGCTTCAGCGGGCTCAAAACGGCGGCCCTGAGGATCATCAGGGAAAATAGGATTTCCAAGGGCCATCCACAGCTCAGGGACTTTTTGGCAAGCTTCGAAAGCGCCGTCGTCCGAGCGCTTCTCGAAAATATGTCCCGGGCTGCCGATTGTCTCCACCCGAAGTCCCTGATCCTCTGCGGCGGCGTGGCCCGCAATAAAAGGCTCCGGGTCGAGTTTGAAAAGAGGGCTACATCCTGCGGCCTGGATTTCTATATCCCATCGCCGAAATTGTGCACGGACAATGCGGCCATGGTCGGCGGGCTGGCCTTGGAAACGCTCAGGAGCGAGAAAAAGCCCGCCTTCTCCTTGGACCTTGATGCATATCCCCGCTCCCGTCCTAATCCTTCAGCGGAACGATCTGCAAAAAATAGGGATTGACGGCCAAGTTCCCGGAGGGTCTCTCCTTGAAAGCCACGCTGATCTCATACACGTAGAGACTGCGGAAAGGGAAATAGGCCGGCGGCTCGAAGATCCATTCTTTCTTCTCATTCTTTGTCCGTCCTTCAAAAAGCGGGAGGTCGAAGAATCGGACATCCACGGCGCATTCTCCCTGTTCCGCCCCATAGATGAGTTTCACTTCTTCCAGCTTTTTTTTGGAGCTGAAGCGGATCGTCCGGGACCGGACATTGTAAAAGTTAAGCTCGGCCTCTTTTTTCACAACAAGATCCTTGTCCATGGGGAACAGATAAAAGCCGAGCGTTGTCTGCGAAGGAAAGGTGAAGGTCCGGACGGGATAGAAGGCGGCTCGAGGAAAAAGAACCCAAAGGGCGGAAGCGGCTAAAAGACAAACGACCGCCGACATGACTGGCCGTGCCGGCCGAGAAGCTTCCGGTCTCTTATTTCTTAAAATCGCATATAGCGCAACGAACACCGCGACGGCCAGAACCCAGAAATAATTGGGCAGATAACCGATATTGCGCATCTGGAGAAAAGATGGCAGAGCCGAAGGCAGAAAGACATTCAGGTTGCTCAAATAAATAAAAAGATCGCCGGCGCGCTGGGTATACTCATGGGTCGTCGGCTGATAAAGAAACGAGGGATGGCTGAGGAGAATCCCGCTGATGACCAGGCCGATGGAACTCGCTCCCCAGAAGAGAAGCGAGAAGAATCTCTTGCGATTGAACGCCAGAAAGTAGCCGATGAGCAGGGCGCCGATCCAGGCGAGCGGCGCCAGGACCCGGCCCTGCGGGCAGCGGCCGGGCCGGCTCGCGATGGCCACCCAGACCAGGATGAATGGAAGCCCAATGAACAGAAGGGCGAGTAGCTCCCGCCGCGCCCTGCGGGCCATTTCGACGAGACCGAGAAACGCGAAGAAGTAAAAAGGCGAATAGAGAAGCAGCCCGTCTCTCTGGTCCATAAAGTAATTCAAGAACGCATCGATTCTGGCCTGGAGAGGCGTGCTGAGCAGGGCCTCTCTGGCGGCCTCCGCTTGTTCGGGCATCATGACGCCGGCATATATGGCTAGAGGAGAAATCGTCCCGTAGAGCTTGTAGATAAAAGCATGAAAGAGAATGATGGAGAGGACCGGGAAGACGATGAAAAGGAAAATCTTCCTCCCCGCTCTATGATGCTTGATCAAATAATAGAGGGAGACGGCCAGGAGCGGCCAGAAGAGGGCATAATACTTCACGCCGAACCAATGGAATGTGGCGAGCAGAAATCCTAGAAAAACGAGCTGCGGAGATGACGGCGAAGCCGCGGAGATGATCTTGCGGAAAATGTAGACCGAGAAGCAGGCGATCGGGATTTCCGGATAGAGATGAACGGCGTAAAAAAGAAGAGGCGTGGTGAACGAGGCCATGATCCAGAGAATAAAGGCCAGGGTTTCCCGCCTCAAGAGGTCTCTGGCCAGGAGATAAAGCTGAAGGCCCAAGAGCACGGCCCAGATGGAGAGGCTGCCTTTCAGGATGAACGTGCGCAGCGTTCCTTTGACAAGCCGGCTCAGCTCGTACCAGGGAAGCATGAGCACAGAGATCCCCGGCAGGTTGACGGAGTAGAGCTTTCCATCTCTTCCGTAGCGGCCGTTGATGCCGAGCGTCAGGCGGGGATTGCTCGCCTTGTCATAAAAATGAAAATAGTCCTTGTTGGCGAAGTTGTTGGCCAGGTCGATGTCCTTGTCTCTGAGAAGGCTGTGGGACATGAGAAGATAATTAGGCTCGTCGCCGGAGAAGGTAGTGCCCTGGACGACAAGGATCAAAGTGCAGGCGTTATAGACCAGAAAGGCCGTGATGAACATCCAGACAAGCTTTTTTTTGAGGGGTAAGCTCCAAAAGCGGGTCCTCCATTTTTTGAGGAAGAACGACCTGTCCTGGAGGATCCGGGAATAGTCGGCGAACTTCAAATAAAGGACGGCCAGGACGGTAAAAATGCCGAGCCAAAGAAGCCTCGTCTGCAGGTCGTCCCGGCTCAAATAATGTTTTAGTAAAAGAGGCGAGAAAAACAGCAGAAGCAGGGGGATGATGGCCAGGGAGCCGTCCCGGAGCCTGTCGTCCGGATCGATTCCGAATCTGCCTGCTTCGACGCGAGCGCAAAGGATCCATGTCGCTGCCAAGACTCCGGCGCAGAAGAGAAAAAACAGCAAGAACGCGAGCATCGAAAAAGAAAATTTATGGTCGAGGATCGTGAACCGTCTGGCCTGGACGATCAATTGGAGATAAAGGGCTGCGCCCGCGGCACCAAGGAGAAGCAAAAAGAAGGCCGGGCGGTTGCGTTTCCAATTCATCTTCCTGATTAATAGTCGACTTTGGGAGGGCTGTCAAGAGAGGCTCGGACTGGTTAGCTCGAAAAGAGAGCTTTGAAAAGGGATTCGCTCCCTAACGGGATTTTTCACGCCATAAAAATTTCGCCTTTTTCGGCGGCTGCGATTCTCGCATGCTCGAAAGCCGCCTGAGAACCTTGTCCTTGTCCACATTTCAGCGCATATTATTTTATGGTTCAAGCTCAAACATGCTTGCCGGCCTCAAAGAGGCTTCCCTCAAGAATTCGGAGGATAACGTTTGCCAACAGATTTTTTTCCAGGTCACAAGATTCTCAATTAGAGTTATTAATCCCCCTACCCCCTTGGAAATCAAGGGGGATTCAAAAGGTCGATGGTCGCTTCTTCCCTTTTCAAAGCTCTTCTCTCAAGATTTTTTCTCCTAATCAGTCCTCGCCCCGGCGAATAAGTGGAGAAGGGATTCTGCTTTATGGTATAAGTAAAGGGCTCCGTGAAGCGCGAGGTGAGCGTTTGGACGAAAAACCAAAGCGGGCCAAAAAAGTGATCGTCGTCATGCCGGCCTACAACGCCGCCCAAACGCTCGAACAGACGCTCGACGATATCCCCCGGGATTGGGTCGATGAGATTATTCTCGTCGATGACCGCAGCCGGGACGATACGGTCGATCTCGCCAAAAAATTAGGACTGCGGGTTTTTGTCCATGACAAGAACAGGGGCTACGGCGGCAACCAGAAAACCTGCTATACAGAGGCCTTGAAGCTGGGCGGTGAGATCATGATCATGGTCCATCCTGACCATCAGTATGACCCGCGGGTCATTCCCCAGCTCGTCATGCCCCTCCTGTATGACGAATGCGACGCCGTGTTCGGGTCGCGCATGCTGGGCGGCCGGCCGCTCGAAGGCGGCATGCCCAAATGGAAGTACCTGGCCAATATTTTCCTGACGGCCCTCGAGAACGCCACCTTTTACATGTATCTGACCGAATATCATTCGGGGCTCCGGGCCTATTCCCGGCGCTACTTGGAGACCGTCAATTTCATGAAGAACTCCGACAACTTCGTCTTTGATTCCGAGATCATCGCCCAGGGCGTTCTCCACAGGATGCGGATCAAGGAGATCCCGATCGAGACGCGCTACTTTCCCGCCGCCTCGCAGATCGGGCTCGGCCGGAGCATTGTCTACGGGCTTTCCATTCTCAAGACATTGGTCAAGTTCAAGCTTCATAAAAAGGGGCTAGTCAAGTTCGAAATGTTCAACGGACGGGACGGATCGCAAAAACGTACGGGTTGAGGACCGTCCGGACGTCCGACTGCCGTTCCAGGTGGATCGAAACCTTGTACAGGAAGAGGTTCTTCCGGTGGTAGGCGGGCGGCGATTCAAAAACGGCCGTCCGGACCTCTTTCCCGGTCTTTTCCTCCATCACCGGCTGGTCAAAAAAGCGGAGCCGAAGGAGGTAATCGCCCGCTAAGGACCCGAACTCCACCTTGAGCTTCTGGATTTTTCTCCATGAGACAAAGGTGAAATCATAATCGCGGTTGTCTTCGAGCAGCGAGAATTTGGCCGGCTCGCGCATCAAGGCCACGCGGGAGAGGCCGTAGAACGTGAGCTTGTCTCCGGAGGGAAGGGAGGCCTTGACGGGTGGATAGGGGGCGGTCCGGGGATAGAAGACGAACCAGGCAAAAAAGACGGCCAATCCGCAGAATGTCAGAACCAGATGCCGGGAGAACTTGATGGAAAATTCGTGCTTACGGACGAGGAGATAGGCCGCAAGGAAAACGACCAGAACACCCAGCCAGGCGAAGTTTGGAAGCCACCTCCACTCCTCGACTTTGATATAAGACGGGAGCCAATTCGGCAGGTAAAAATGCAGGTTGCTCAGCCGGTAGAAGAGATCTCCGCCGCGCTCCGTCGTCCCGACCGTCGTCGGCTGCAAAAGGGCCAGCGGACTTTGAAGGAGGATCCAGACAAAGACCAAGCTGAGGGCGATGGCGAAATTCAAAAGATAAGAAAATATTTTTTTCGCATTGTATGCCAGAAAATAGCCGAGCCAAATTGCCATTCCCCAAATGACGGCCATGATCGGCCTGGCCTGCGGAGAATATCCCCCTCGCTGCGCCGTGAACGCGTAAAAAAGGATGTAGGGAGCGGTGATAAAAAGGAGCAGGAGAAAATCTCTTCCCTTTTTCCGGGCCATCTCGACCATGCCCAGCAGGGCAAAAAAGTAGATGGGCGCGTAAAAAAGAAGCCCGTCTCTCTGGTCCAAGAAATAGCCGGCCAGGGTTTCCCAGCGAAAGCGGAATGGAATGTCTGCCAAGATTTCCTTAAAGAAATTCAAGGTCTGCTGTCCATCCATGGCCCCCTGCCAGGTCACGGACGTCGGGTTCAAGGAGCCGTACAGGGAATACTGGAAATAAAAATAAAAGGCCAAGTTCGCCCCAGCCAGGGCCAGAAAATAGGCAAGGCCGCGGCCTTTTTGTTTTTTGAAGAGAACCCAGAGGCCATAGAGAAAAAGCGGCCCCATGATCGGGAGATACTTGAGGGCATGGAACCAGAGAAACGACGAGATCAGGAACCCGAGAAGCAGGAGCCGCGGCTTGGCAAGGACTGAGGAAAAGCGGATGAGGCGGAAGGCTGTGAGCGAGAAGAGGCAGGCGATGAGCTCCGGATAGACATGGATGGAGAAGAAAAAGACGGGCGAGGTGAAACTGAACATGAACCACAATCCCAGGGCCAGCTTCTCCCTGCGCCATTCCTGCCTGGCATAGAGATACAACTGGATTCCCAGCAGGGCGCCGAAAATGCTCATGCCCAGCCGGACGAAAAAGAGAATTCCGTTTAGTCCAAACAGGCTGCCCAGGGCATAGAACGGAAGCATGAGCAGGGAAATCCCCGGAGAATGGAAGGAGTATTGGCTGTTCAACTTCGCTCCGGGGATCGTGTGGGCGCGAATGAATGTCCCCGGAGCCATATATTTCGCGTAGTCCTGCTGGGCATAGTTATTGGCCAGGTCGATGTCCTTGTCATGGAGGAGGCTGTGGGCGATCAGAAGATAGTGGGGCTCGTCTCCGGAAAAAGTGACCCCGTTCGAATTCATAAGAGCGGCGCCTGCGTTGTAAACAAGAAGGGCGGCCAAGAAGAGGAGAAGGATCCTTTTTCGAAGAGAAAGAGCGAAGAATTTCTCAGACAGCCGTCTCCAGACGGTCTGCTTTTCCCGACTCAAGTGAGGGGATTGAACAGCCTTGAGGTAGAAAACGGCAAAGATCACGGCCAGGAGGAAGAGCTTTAGACGCTCCTGGAGATCGTCGAATGTCAGATAATGGAGAAGCGCGAGCGGGGTCAGGATGAAAGATAACAGCGGCAGATACGTCTGATAATCCAGGGCCAGGGCTTCTTTGTATTTGATCCCGCAGCTCTTGACCAGCCATTGAGAGAACAAGCCCCAGACGAGGAGAAGAAGAAGGTAGATCAGTGCCGCCGACAACACAAACGATCCCGGCTGGAAGCGGTAGGCGTGGCGGAGAATCGTGAAGGACGGGACCTGGCTGTGGAATTGAAGGAAAAGAGCAACGGACAAGGCCGTCAGGAGAAAAAAGACCTGGCGCTGCAGCCTCTGGACTCGCGTCATCTTCCAGACTATTAGTCAACTCGCCCGCCGATGTCAAGGGCCGGGAACAACCGCAAATTCGCCGATAGGAAAAGCTCAATAATATTTACGCAATAATTAAAATGACATCCCCGTTGGGGCGGCGCTTAGGCCGCCCGTAGCCCCCGGGCCCCGGGGAACCAGTCCCGTCGGTTCCCCCCGTCGGAAAAGCCGACGGGGCCCCCCTCCGCTACGGGGGCTTTAGGTCGGCCTAAGCGCCGCCCATACATTGTCACTTTATTTATTGCGTTTGTATTAGCCAAAAATGCTTGACATTCCACTAAATCAACAATTAGAGCCCCCACCCGACGGGTGGCGTGGTTCGGGGGCCCCCCGGACACTCTTGGAGGAGGACCCTTTCATAGGGTCCCCCTCCAACGGGCGGCGGGAATGCCCGCCCTGCCACCCCTCCAAGGATCATCCTCCCTTGGATTCATCGTTGAATGCTCCTTGGAAGGATGGCAGGGAGCGAAGCGACCGTTGGAAGGAAACCTCGCTAAAGGGTTTCCTTCCAAGAGTGTCCGACAGGACCCGTCGGGCATTCCTATCGGCAAATTTAGCGGCAAGCAGGATTTTTGCTTTCCTCCATCCCTTATGCTATAAATGCAAAAAACAGTCGAGCCGATGCTTGAAGAAACGTCCCGCCCAAACAGCCATGCGCCCCTCGACCCGCCGAAAACTCTTTTTATCGAGCTGACCAGCCACTGCAATATGCACTGCACGTTTTGCCCGTCGGATATTCTCCGGAGACGGAAGGAACACCTGGCGGATTCCCGCTTTCGCAAACTGATGGACGAGCTCCAGGCCCTGGACATCAAAACACCCGTTCTCCTGAACGTCCTGGGCGAACCGCTACTGAATAAACGGCTCTTCGAATATCTCGAGCTGTTTGAGGCATACGGGCATCCCGTGACTCTGATCACGAACATGACTCTTCTCGCCGACAAGCATGTCCAGCGGGAGATCCTCAAGCACAACAACGTGACATTGGCCATGAGCCTCCAGACCGTCACCCGGCTGGCCTATCGGATGAGAGGCTATGACAAGCTCCATTTCAAGGATTTTTTCCCGATTTTCTTCGATATGGTCGAGGAGAAGTTCCGGATGGGAAGCTCGGCCAGGCTGGAGATCCACGTCGCCTCCAATTATGTCTTGTCCCACGATTCCACCGTGCAGAGCGATTCGGGCCTTCATCTGTGGCAGAATTTTTCGAGCGAAGAAGCCGAGCTCAAATGGATCCGGAGCATGCTCGACAGGCTGGACCGGTTCGCCAGAACGATCCGGTCTCGGTATCCCCGCGCCTTTGAAGACGAGCGGAATTTCGCCCTGCAGAAATACCGGGATCATATCGGCTCCCGCGTGGCCCTGGCCAGGGACCAGCTTCCCGGGAATTTCCACCGCCTGAAGGACGAGGTGTTCTGGGGCTATATGTTCTTGCCCAGCGTGCTGTTGGTTTTTAAGTCGCTGGAACTCTGGTCCCGGGACTTGGCTTTTATTAAGAGCGTTGTCCCTGCCGATCAATATGTGTACATCGAAGAAAATACAGAACCCCGGGCGTGCATTATGGCGGAAAACGTCGGGCTCCTGTCCAACGGCGATTTCGTCCTTTGCTGCTTGGATTATGAAGGTGAGATGCGCTTGGGGAATATCGATAGCACGAAGTTAGAAGACGTGTTCCGCTCGGAAAAGCGGGCCGCTATCCGGCGGAACGCCATGACCGAAGAAGTCTGCCGGCGGTGCAAAGGCCGCGTCTTTGTCTTCGACACCGGGCTGCTCGCCGCCAAAGAACAGGTCGTGGATAAATTCGGCGGCGGCTGGTGGGATTGGGAAAAAGACCTCTACGGCGTCGGCGGGAGATGGACAAAAGGAAAGGCCCGCAGCTATGTCTTTGTCCGCATCCCGGCCCGGACGATCGAGATCCGCTTTTTCTCCGAGCTCGATGATACGGCCCCGCTGCATGTGTCCCTCCAGGTTTATGAAGAGGAAACGAAGACGTTTCGCGAGGGAAAAAGATTTGTCTTTTACGGGAAAAAGGGAAGTCGGGGGAATTTCACGGCCGCATTCGATTTTTCACCTTCCCGCCTCTATAGAATCGAGCTCTCCACGCCGACCTTTGTTCCCGGTGAGGGCTCCGGCAGCGGCGACACGCGCCGCCTCGGCCTGGCCGTTTTTGAAATCCGGCTTCTCCGCTGACGATGAAGGGATGTCGACCGGCGATCATTTGCCGTCCGGGCAGGGGAGGCGGGAAGCGAAGCGACCTTCGGAAGGGGTCTTCCCCTCTGAGTTGACGGGCAGCTTGGAACCAAAGCCGGCCGCCATCGTATAAATAGGTGTGGTATACTGTTGCGTTCTCCCGCCAGAGGGGAGTTCCTTGGATAACAGCAATTTGATAGACTGAAGGCTTTTATTACGGAGGATCGACATGAATATAAGAATCCGATGGATGGCGCTTCTGGTGATCGCCCTCTTTCTCCAACCGGCTATGGGGCAGAGCCAAGAGGTCCTAAACCTGACCCTTGAAGAATGCATCGCCAAAGCCCTGAAAAACAATCTCAACGTCGCGATCGAAATGATGAACCCCGAACTGGCCGGCATCTCCATCGCCAAAGCCAAGGAAATCTTCATGCCGCGCTTCGAGCTGAGCTATGGGGCCAACCGCCAGGAAACTCCCTCCTATTGGTGGATTCAGGGCGCGGGCACCAGCATCAACCGTCTGTCCGATTACAGTGTCGGGGTCGTTGAGACCATCCCGACGGGCGGGAATTTGACGCTGTCCCTTCAGAGCTATAAATCAGATACCAACCAGGCCTTCCAGCTGATCAATCCCCGTTACGGCAGCACTCTTCGCCTGGATTTTGTGCAGCCCCTGCTCAAGAACTTTGGGACCAAGGTCAACCGCGCCCAGATCGTTCAGGCCGAGAACAATATGGCGATCTCGGACATCCAGCTCCAAAACACGCTCGTGGACACGATTTACCTGGTCCAGGAAACCTACTGGAACCTGGTCTATGCCATCGAGAACACCAACGTCAAGCGGCAGTCGCTCCAGCTCGGCCGCGACCTCCTGGCCAAGAACAAGAAGGAAGTGGAGTTCGGACAGCTCGCCCCCATCGAGATCCTGATCGCCGAATCCCAGGTGGCCTCCCGCGAAGCGGACATGATCCAGGCCGAAGCGCTGATCACCCGGACCGAAGAAGTCCTCAAGACGATCATCAACCTTGCCGCGGAAGGCGACGCCCGTCTGAAAAGGATCGTGCCCAAGGACATGCCGGATTTCAAAGAGGCGACGGTGACGATCGATGAGGCCTTGAAACGGGCCACGGACCGGCGTCCGGATATCCAGGCCCTCAGGAAGACCATCGAATCCAAGGAGCTCACCGTCGGCGTCGCCAAGAATCAGATGCTTCCCGGCCTCGACCTCCAGCTTTCCTACTGGAGCCCCGGGATCAGCGGTGACCGTATCCTCTACTTGGACGACAACCCGTTCCTGGGCGTCATCATCGGCAAGCAGCCTGGCGGCGCGGGGGGCTCCCTCCGCGATGCGTTCAAGCTCCTCTACCAGAACTGGAACATTGGATTGACGCTTTCGATCCCGCTGAGCAACTTCCTGACAAAGGCCGATTATGCCTATGCCAAGATGGATTTGGACCAGAGCCTCGTTAAGCTCAAAAACCAGGAGCAGCAGATGATCTTGGACGTCAGCGATGCCGTCCGGATGATCGAGACAAACGCCAAGAGAACTGAGGCCTACCGGGTGGCCCGGGAGCTGGCCCAGAAAAGCCTGGATGCGGAGGTCCAGAAGCTCCAGGTCGGGCTGTCCACGAACTATTTCGTCCTGGATTTCCAGGAAAAGCTGGCCAATGCCCGGTCCATGGAGCTCAAGGCAAAGGTCGATTACATCCTTTCCGTGGCCAGGCTGGACAAGGCCATGGGCACGAGCCTCGAGAAGCGCAACATCCAAATCGCCAAATAAAAAGCGGCCGCGGGCCCTGTCGCGGACGTGCCCCTAATGCCCTTCGACCTTTCAAATCCCCCTTGATTGGCCAAGGGGGGAGGGGGTTTAATATCGCTAATTAAAAATCTTTTATCATGCTTCTTCCCACCCGCCACTCAGGCGCTTCGGGCATTACGGGGCAACATCCGCGCCACCCGCGATTTTTTTTATAAAATCGGGGTCAAACCTACTCGTTTCGCGCCCGTCCCTGGAGAATTCTGCGAAACGAGTAGGTTTGACCCCAATTTCTTTACAAGCCCGTAAGGAAATGTGCGGTCAGATGTCCTCAAATAGAGACATAACTTACAGATTCTAAAACATTTTTTCCCTCATGACTCCGCTCATTTCTTGGCACATTTTATGCTGCGTTTTTTTAGATAATGAAGTCAAATAATGGGGTCAAAGCTACTTTTTACGCACCTATCGCTGAAGAATTATGCGTAATGAGTAGCTTTGACCCCAATCAGGTTGATGCGGCAGGACAGTGCAATTAATATTTAAGGTTCTCTTCCATTTCGTGTGGGTAGAAAAGAGAAACGATCCGGAGACGGCCGAAGCGACCATGGAGGGTTTAGCCTTCCCGGGTCCTCCTTCGAGGGCAGCCGGCTCGGAAGAAGCCGGCCGGCGAAGTTGTTTGAGCTTCCCGGCGAACATCCGTAAAATCAAGGCCGGGAAGCGAGTTCTTCGCCGCCGAGAAGGGGGGCTCGGGAACGGCGCGAAAAACCCGGATGGGGAGCGAGGCCGTTTCCGGATCGTTTCCCAGACGATCTCTCCCCACACGAAATGGAAGAGAACCATATTTAATAACACGGAAGAATAAACGCTAAAAGGGACATATTCGTATTAAGAGGGAACATGGGGCCCATGGATGACGACCAAACCATTGCCCTTTGCCTGGCAGGCGATCGAGAGGCCTTTGAAATGATCGTGAACAAATACCAAGCCGGCGTCCTCACCCTGGCCTGGAGCATCTTGGGAAATAGGGCTGAGGCCGAGGACGCAGCCCAGGAGGCTTTTTTTCGCGCCTATGTGAATCTGCAAAATTTCGATCGCGCTAAGGATTTCAAAAATTGGCTCTATGCGATTGCCTCTAAAAGATGCCTGGACCGGATCAGGAAAGTGAAAACAGAGAAAAAATATAGATTCCGACTGGCGGGAGCAACTGCCTCGGTCATGAGCGGCCTCGAGACGGAGCCCGGAACGGACGAATCAGCCGTTCTCAGCCCGCTCTTGAAGAAACTCACCGTCAAAGAACGTCTCGCCCTGTCCTTATCCATGAATGAAGGATACACGGCTGCCGAAATCGCCGAGATTCTTCACTGCGCGGAAAGCACGGCCAGGGTTCACTTGTTCAATGCCAAAAGAAAATTGAGAAAAGGACTGGAAAGGAATTCCTATGTGCAAAATTTATAAGTTTTTATATGCGGCGATTCCCATAAGGAAATGGAAAAGCGCTCTCATCCGAAGGCATTTTGAGCGCTGTCCGTACTGCGCTGAAGAAATCATTATTAAGGATCATGTCGTCCGCGCCTTCTTCAAGCCGGACTGGATTCGGGAGACGCCGAATTTGTGGCCGCAGATCCGGCCGAAGATTATTTCGCGTGAGAACCGGCCCAAGACGTTTCGTCCGGGAATATCTCCATGGCAGCTTCTGGCCCGAAGATGGAGCTTGGCCGCCGCAGCCGCGGCTTTTCTCTTTCTCGGGGCAATCGGATTTTTCATTTTGCGGCGGAATGACCACAAAATATCCGGCCCGGAATCTTCTTTGCCTAAAGATCTGATCGCCGCCGCTCCGAGAGTCCAGGTAATTTCGGCGGAGCTTGGAGGAATGCGTGCCAAGGCGTATATCTATCAAACGCGGACGGCCTCTTTCATATGGATTGCTCCTTCAAAGGAGCCCGGGGAGCTAAGATGAAAAAGCCATTCGCGATTATGATTTTTCTCGGTATCCTATCGCTCGCCTGTATTGGCGCCTTTGCCCAGGACAATTACATCATTGAATCGAGGCTCTTCCGAGGGACGAACGACGGAGATTCACTCGCGCAAGGCAGTCCGGTCATTATCACCTCTTTTTCCGACACTTGGTTTGTTCCGTCCAAGGCGCCCTTATCCGCTTCCAGCGCCGGGCCGAATTCAGTGTCCGCAATGAAAGCTGAGCTGGCCAACATCTATAAGCTTAAAACCTTGGATCATATCAACTCTGCCCAGATCCTCTGGGACGGCAAGAAGGAAAGCTTGAACGAGGCGATTCTCTTCGAGGGCAATCTTTACCCGATCCATCTCTACCCGAAGACGCTCGACGGTCGAACGATCTCGCTAAAAATCGACGTGCGCCGAGATACGGGGCAAGAGGAAGGAGTAAAAATTCTCAATACCGAAATCACGCTCAACTTGGACGATCCTGTGGTCCTGGGATTTCCTCTCAACGGCCAGTCGTATTTCCTTTCGCTCGAAGTCAAAAAGGCCTCCGGAGCCGAGGTCGGTCGGATTGCCATCAAACCAGGGGAAGGCGAACTGAATTGGAGGCAGGCGCGTTCCATCCTTCCCCAGCCGGCGTTCACGGTAACGCCCACCTATCCGGAAAAGTGTAAAAAAGAGAACATCCAAGGGTGGGTTGCCTTATACGTCTTTACGAACATAGAAGGAAAGGTGATAAGGGTTCGTATTTTAGGCTCGTCTCATCCCGATTTGGCCAAATCCGCAGTCGAGGCCATCAGACAGTGGACGTATCGGCCCGTCATTTGGAAAGGAAAGCCGGTTCAATCGGAGTTTTACATGACGGTTGATTTTAGGCTGCGCGATCTGAATCCTTCGGCCGAGGATTCTGAAAAATAAAATGAACAGTGACCGGAGACTTTAGAATTTGACTTTTTCATTTTGTCCAGAAACGCCGCGAAAGTTGTTTTGTGATGGGATCAGATTTGATCTCGCCTTAGTGGAGAAGGGGGATGAAAAATAAATTTTGGTCCCTCTGTCTGGTCATTGCTTTCATCCTGACAACGCCCTGGGTCTTTGCCGCGGAGCGTATCCTCATCCAAGTCCACCTCTTCCAGGGAATTTGGATGGAGGGTCAGCCCGGCCTGAAGCAAGCCGAAGTCCTTTCGGCAGCTTCCAGGCCCGAACTGTCCTCGCTCAAGGATAAAGTCACAGGCTCGGAAAGCGAGCTGACGGCTGCCGTCATCAATGCCCTTTCTGATCTATACAGTTTGCAGACGGTAGAAGATTTATTTGTCCACGAGAAACAGTGGAACGGAAAGGTTCCCCTCCTCGATGATGTCGTCTTGGGCAAGCTGGTTGCCTATCGAATAAAGCTGGCCCCGAAAATGCTTTCTCCTCAAAAAGTTACTCTTCGGACGATCATCTCTAAAACCAGAGAGGGCTTGCTGCGAACCGAGAGAACCCGGGAAACGGAATTGAACGAAGCCTATAAGGCGGCCAAAAACGATAAGCTGATGGAAGTCATCGTCGACCAAGAGCTCGTTATCGAGATCGGCGATCCCGTTATCGTCGGTGTGCCTTATGGAGGGCGGGCCTATTTCATGATGGTTTTGGCGACGGTCGGCGATTCGAGTGCGAAAAAGCCCGAGCCGGAAAAAGCCAAAAAAACTGACCTTGTCGCGGCGCCGAACGCCATCATTCAGGTCCGGCCATCCTACCCGGAGGAGCTGAGACAGCGCCGCATCGGCGGCGAAATTGGGCTGCGGATCACGATCGACGAGAAAGGGATCGTTCAAGGAGTCAATATTGTAAAGCCTATCCATCCCTATCTGAATTATTCGACCGTGCAGGCCTTCCGCAAGTGGAAATTCGAGCCTGTCCTACGCAAGGACAAACCGGTTCGCGCGGAGTTTCTTTATACCTACAATTTCAATCCATTGGTTTATGCGCAGGAGAACGCTTGGAGCGAGGAGGCTCAGGGCGAGTCGGATCCCCTTTCCCTGGAAAAACTGCGTACCGTGCTCGTCCGGAGCGGAGATTATTGCGGGAAACTCGCCGGCGCGGTGATGGATTTCTTTTGTGAAGAGAGGATCAGGGAAACGCATTACAGTTTGTTAGACAATATTCATTGGGCGATGCTTATCGTCAAGAACGAGCCCCTGGGCGGCGGACAATGGATCATGGTCGGAAAACCTATCCAAATCATGGACCCGAAACTGACAAAGAGGAATGACTTTCTTTGCGACTATCAGATCGTCAGGAAAGGCGGGAAAATCGACGAGCGGAGATTTATTTTGAAAGAGAACGGCCGTAAAATCGCGGAGCAGAAAAAGATCTTGGAAGAGAGGCGCTTCTCCGGTTTGAGCTCTCTTTTCGCCCCCCTGCGGGTGCTGGCCGGAGACCGGCAGCCGAGGTTCAACTACAGGATCATCGACGAAGAGAAGATACATGGCAAAAAAGCCCATGTCATCGAGGCTGTGCCCAAGTCCGGAAATGAAGACGGAATCTGGTCTGCCAGGATCTGGGTCGATACGGAGAGTTTTCAGATTCTTAAAAGCGAGATCGAAGGCGTGCCGATCGACGGATACGAGGATGTCTTGAACGATTGCGCCATTTTGAATATCAAGCCCATTTTTTTGACGACCCACGAATACGGGATTGAGAAGAACGGCGTCATGTTTCCTTCGCGATCAAAAGTCCATGCCGCCTATCCCGGGATTGATTTTCGAGGTCCGATAGAAAAAATGGGAATTGATCTGACCTACGATAAATACAAGTTTTTCACCGTGGAGACCGAGCCCAAAATCATAAAATGATAACCGAGGCTTTCTTTCATCATGACTGATATGAGCGCAGTAATTAGTATTCTATGGCCATGGCGAGCCGTTCTTGAGGCGCGGCAATCCTATTCGATTCTCCCGAGATCCTATGAGATCGCCACGCTCCCTTCAGTCGCTCGCCATGACATACTAATATGCAGATGATATAATTATAAGGAAATCAGGGGATTGCGGAGTCTTATGATGACGAAAATTAAAAGCCTCGTTATTCTCTTTTTTTTTGTTGGCTTGTGCCTCATCGCAGGGCTATCCTCTCAATCGAGCTCCGTCCCCCAGGAAGCGGTCCGTCCCCAAAAACCTCTCCAGTATGAAGTCAGAGTTACTGTCAAGCTCATCCAGGTCATTGTCTTGGACAAGCAAGGAAAACCCGTAACGGATCTCAAGAAAGAAGACTTCGTCCTCTCCGATAACGGCCAGGAGATGAAGCTGACGGAATTCGAAAAGCACCTTCTCTCCCTCGCGTCCGTGGAAAAACCTGCCGAAGAACGGGTCGCGGCGACCCCGCTTCCCGCTCCGCGCCTTCTCAACCGCAAGTTTTTTCTTTTCCTCGATTTCGCCTACAACAATCCCGCCGGCGTCCGAAAAATGGGAGAGGTGGCACGGAATTTCCTCGATACCAAAATTCTGCCTACCGACGAGATCGGAGTTGTCTCGTATTCGCTCCTTAAACGCCTTCAGGTCCATCTCTATCTGACGACCGATCATCAGAAGGTCCGCAACCTCGTCTCTAAAATTGGCCTCCGCGATTCGGCCGACCGGTTCGAAGACCTGGAAGATAAATATCAAAGGGAGCTGAAGGCCGCAGGTCTTGCCGACGAGCGGCCCGAAACAAAGTATTCTCAACCCATGCCCGAAATGCCCGCACTCGATATGGCGGAAATGTGGCGCCTTTCGGGCAAAACGTATATCGATAGCCTTACCGCTCTCGCCATCGCGCTCCGCTCCATCCCGGGCCAGAAGCATCTTGTACTTTTTTCCGAGGGAATCCCTTATCCGGCGGCATACCCGCCTATGGCTTCGCCAAAATATAATCCGTACGAAATCATGTTAAGAGAGCTGCAGACGTCGAACGTCGCGGTCCACGCCTTGTACACAGGCGGGATCACGCTCAGCGATTGGCTGACAGGCGCCTGGACCCTGGCCAAAACGTCCTATGAAACGGGAGGCCAATACTGGCTCAATATGTATAATTATGAACCATTTGTCGAAAAGGTCCATGCCTCGACCGGGTCGTATTATGTCCTCGGCTACCCCGTCAGCGAGACCTGGGACGGGAAATACCACAGGATTCGGGTGACCGTAAAGCGGCCGGGCTGCGATGTCCGCGCCCAGTGGGGGTATTTCAATCCGAAACCCTTCGCGGATTACACGGACCTCGAGAAAACGATCCAGCTCGTGGACCTGGCCCTGGCCGATAAGCCCCTGTCGCAGACACCGGATCGGTTCGAGATGGCGGCCCTGCCGTTCTCGGCGGATCCGGCCGGGAACCTCGTCTTTGCCTCCCGGATTCCGAAGGACAAGCTCGCCAACGTCGTTGGCAAAAAGGTCGAAGTGGTCAACCTTGTCTTCAACCTTGCGGACGAGATCGTCGAACTCCGCCGGAGCGAGGAGGATTTGACGAAAGTTGCTCCGTCGGGAGCCTATCTATTGTCCGTTCTGGCCGTCCCGCCGGGCGCCTACAAATGCCGGATCGTCATGCGGAACCTCGAGACGGGAGCCGCTGCGGTGGCTGGAGTCTCGACCGCGGTCGCCGAGGCGAAATCCTCGGGCATCATGCTCTTTCCTCCCATATTATGGAAGCCCGAGCGGAGCGCATTCTATCTCAAAGGCTTCACTCCAAAAGCGTCAGGGAAGGCGCCGACTCGTTCCCTCTCTGAAATCCTCGGTTTCGATACCCGCCAATATGTTCCTTACACGGAGAAAACGCTTTCGAGCCCTTCCGAGATCTGGGCCTCGTTTCGGTGCGCCATCGCCAAGATTTCGGCGCCGAAGATCAAAATCTCGGCTTTTCTCGAGAACCTGGAACTCGGAGGTATCGTCGCCGTTCCTCTAGCGATCCTCTCGGATAAGGCCGAACCGTTGGGAAAAGCCTACCTCGCACGCCTCGAAATCCCCGAGGTCGAACCCGGACCCTATCGCCTTTATCTCAAGGCTGAGGAAGAGACGAGCGGGGAATCGTCGCTCATCGCCAACGATTTTAAGGTCGAGCGGGCGAATCTGAAACCGCCGACGTTGCTCGATAAAATCGGAGTCAGCCGAAATCCCTAAAAGGGAGAGGAGGGTAGAAATGAACGCTCTCAAGGGTGGGCTAACAATAATCCTTGTCGCGATTCTGTCCGGAATCCCGGCGGGGACGGAATTTCCCCAAAGCCAGGCGCCGGACCTGGTCACTCTACTCGAAAAAACGGCGGCCTATTGCCGCAAGCTCGAGAGCAGTGCCCTCGATTACATCTGCAAAGAGGAGATCGTCGAGGTGACCGATCCCAGGCTTGACCTGAAACAGTTGAAAGCGGAGTTGACCACATGGACTTCCGTACGCACTGAGGGCGATGCATCGGCCGGCTTGGGCGAAACCCGGACGGGAATCGCCATTGTACCGCCACCCCCGAAGGTCAAGCGGACGCTTATCTACGATTATCAGTGTATCCGCTCCGGCGGGGAGATTCGCGAGGTTCGTAATCTCCTCCAAGAAAACCGCAAGAAGGTAAACGAGCCGAATGCGAAGCTGAAGACGTTGAACTTCCTTTTCGGCTACGTCTTGATGGCTCCTGTCGGCATTTTCGCCGAAGGTTCTCAACCCTATTATGATTACAAAATCGTGGGGAAGGATAAAATCCAAAGGCGGCCTGCCGTCATCATCGATGTGACGCCTAAACCCGACGCGCCGGAAGCGCGGAATCTTTACGGCAAAGCCTGGATCGACGCGGCCACCGGCGATATTCTCAAGATCCAGTGGAGCGAGAAGCGTGTCAATCATTACGAAATCACCCTAAAAAGGGCAGAACAATACGACCGCAAGCCCCGTCTCACTCTTCGCTCGGATTTTCAGGTCGAAAAAAACGGCATCCGGTTCCCGAGTAAACTGTTTATCGAGGAAGCCTACGTGAGCGAGGGAGGCCTCGTCTTCGTCCGGTCCGAGACGACCGTGACCTATAAAGATTTCAAGTTCTTCACGGTAGCCACGGAAAGCCAAATCATAAGATGAACCGGGGTCAAGAACCGGGGTCAAAGCTACTTATTACGCATAATCTCTCTCTTATTGTTGCGTAAAAAGTAGCTTTGACCCCGAAAATTGAGTCCCAGAGATCCGTGCGATGTCTTATGAGAAAGAAATTATCTCGAGGACAAAATCGGTTTCCTTTGGCTTTCCGACGATCGCGACCGGAACGAAGAAATCATATGTCCCCAAAAAAGGACGTTAATTATCACTTTCTAAAATATTTTTCCCTTGAAAGGCTCCTTTGATTCTTGGCACATTTAATGCTGCAACTTAGGGCACAGATGTCCAGGCAAAAACTTTTTCCTAACAATTTCTTATCGTGCCAATTAGCGCTATGATAAAAAAAACAGCAATTATGCGGAAATCAGGGGATTTCGGAGCCTTGATATGAGGAAAATAAATCTCGTTACAAAATCCTCCATTCTCCTTATTATTGCCGGCTTATGCCTTATCTTGGGACCTCTTTTTCAACCAAGCTCAGCATCCCAGGAAGCCGTCCGGCCCCAGAAGCCTCTTCAGTACGAAGCCAGAGTAACCCTGAAGCTCATCCAGGTCATCGTCACGGACAAGAAAGGGAACCCAGTGACCGACCTGAGCAAAGACGATTTCATCCTTTACGACAACGGAGAACAGAAAATCCTGACCGAATTCGAAAAGCATGTCCTTTCCTTTCCGTCCGCAAAGGCGCCTGCCGATGAGAAGCTCGCTCCGACGCCGCTCGCCACCACGCCCCGCCTCCTGAACCGCAAGTTTTACTTCCTTTTCGATTTCGCCTATACCGATGGGATAGGCGTTCGTCTAGCTCGGCAGGCGGCCCTGCACTTCATTGATACCAAGCTCATGCCCACCGACGAACTCGGAGTCATCTCCTTTTCTGGAAAGAGAGACCTCCAGATCCACGAGTTTCAGACGACGGATCATCTGAAGATCCGGAAGGCGGTCGAATCGCTCGGCCTTCAAAAAATGATGGGGGTCCTCATGGACCCGAAGGCCATGGGTGGGCGGGAGGAAGTTGATTGGGGAGGCGTTAAGATAGCCGTGGCCCGCTCCGGTTCGGAGGCGCGATTCGTCGCCCGCAATTTCATCTGGGCTCTGACCACATTTGCCCAGGCCCTGCGCTACGTCCCCGGCCAGAAACAGATCATCCTTTTCTCGAGTGGAATCCCTGGACCCTTCATCAATAGCCCAGAGAGTAAGAACAGTGACTTGCGCTATATCTACACGCAGCTCGGCAAAGAGCTGGCCACTTCCAACATCTCCATTTATCCGATCAATACAGAGGACCCGTATACCTTATTAACGAAACCTGAGTCGCAAACAGGGGCCGTTATGCTCCGTGAATTAGCCTCCACCACGGGCGGGCGGTATCTCGGCAGCGTCGTCAACTCCGCTGAGCATTTTGAGAAGATTCAGACGCTTACCGGAACATACTATGTTTTGGGATACTCGATAAGAGAGACCTGGGACGGCAAGTACCATAAGATCAAAGTGAAGGTCAGCCGTCCCGGCTGCGAGGTCCGCGCCCAGGCCGGTTATTCTGATCCCAAGCCGTTTCCGGAATATTCGGACCTGGAGAAACAAATTCATCTTGTGGACCTGGCGCTGGCCGAGAATCCCTTGTCGCAAGCGCCAGTGCGTTTTACGATGCAAGCCCTGTCCTGTTCCCAGGAGCCGCCGGACAACCTCGGCTTCGTCGCGGAGATCCCCCTCGAAAAACTTGGCGAGGTCGCCGGGACAAAGGTCGAGGTCGTCAGCCTTGTGTTTAATGCCGCCGATGACATCGTCGACCTCCGCCGCACTGAATCGGACTTCAAAGCATTAGGAAGGAACAAAACCTTTCACTTCTCGGTGCTCTCTGTTCCGCCGGGAAATTACAAAGGCCGAGTCGTCTTGAGAAACATGGAGACGGGGCGGGCCGCCGTGGCCGGTGCGACGGCCGTCGTTCCCGAACGGAAACCCAAAGAGCTTCTACTCTACCCGCCGCTCTTTTTGGCCCCTGAAAAGGGGGCCTTTTATATCGATGAGAACTCGGCCAAGGGCTCCAGCAGCAAGGGCGGCTCCGGCCTTTTCGCGCAGGCGTTCCTTTTCGATTCAGCCCAGTATGCGCCGTTCCTGGAGACGACCCTGAAAGGAGGGACGGAAACCTGGGTTTCGGTCCGCTGCGCTGTGCCAAAAGACCTCGCGGGCGATATCCGCCTGTCCGCCTCTTTTCTGGATGCCCAAACGGGCGAGGAGATTCCTATTCCACTGACTGTCGTCGCCAAGAGTGATGGCGGCGGGATCAAAGCCTATTTTGTCCGCCTCGAAATCCCTGCCGTTGAGCCAGACACATACCAGTTCTCACTCTTGGCGGATGGGCCAAACGGGATATCCTCGCGGCTAGTCCGTAACTTCGTCATTAATTGAGGAGGCCAATCTACAAGAGGTATGAAATGAATCGCATAAAACCCAAGATCATTCTTTCGGTTCTCCTGGTAACGCTTGTCGGAATCTGCGGCGCTTCGGCAGGGGTCTGCCAAGACAAGGCCGCGGCGGCGGCAAAGAGCGCTACGGAAATTGACCTCCCCGCTCTGCTCCAGAAGACAGCCGAGTACTGCAGGAAACTCGAAGGCTCGATCTTCGACTTCTTCTGCCGTGAAGAAATCGAAGAGACGATCGACGTCACGCTTGAACCGATTAAACCGAGCGCCCCGCTCGACGAATGGAGCTATGGCGGCGGAAGCAACAGAAGAAGCATTGCAGGGAAGGTCAGCAAGTTAAAAAATTCTTATGTCTACGACTACCAGTGCATCCGGGCGGACCGGGTTGTCACGGAGAAACGGACCCTTCTCAAAGAAGGCAGAGAAGAAAGGAACGTACCCAATGCGAAGCTCGAGTTATCGAGCCTCGTATATTTCAACAACCTCCTCAGCCCTATAAATCTGTTCGGGGAGAGAAACCAGCCGGATTACGATTATCGAGTCGTTGGGAAAGAGAAATTCGAGAAAAGGCCGGTTCTCGTCGTCGAGGCCAAGCTCAAGGCCGGCGTTATCGAGCCGAAGTGCCTCTCAGGGAAGGCCTGGATCGATCCAGAGACGGCCGATATCCTCAAGATGGAATTGACGCAAAAGCCCACCGGCGGATTGGAAGTGTTCGCCCAGAGGGAAGCGCAGTACGATCGCAAGCTGCGCCTGACTCTGCGAACGGAATTCAGCGCCGAGAAGAACGGTTTCCGGTTTCCCAGTCGCCTCCTCATCGAAGAAGCCTATCTCAATAAAATGGGCCGTGCCTATGTCAGGTCCAAAACGAACGTCGTTTATACGAACTTCAAGTTCTTCACGGTGGAGACGGAAAGCCGAATCATAAGATAATGCGTGGAATCTTCGTCTTTATCGCGACGATATATGCAGATGGCATAATGATATAGAAATCAGGGGATTTGTGAAGCTACTATGAGGAAAATCAATCTCATCACAAAATTCACCATTTTACTTATTTTTGCCGGCTTATGCCTTATCGCAGACTCGTCTTCTCAATCAAGCTCAGCTTCCCAGCAAGCCGTCCGGCCCCAGAAGCCCCTCCAGTATGAAGCCAGAGTTACCCTGAAACTTATTCAGGTTATCGTCACCGATAAAAAGGGAAATCCCGTGACAGACCTGGGCAAAGACGATTTTGTCCTTTACGACAATGGCGAACAGAAAATCCTGACGGAATTCGAAAAGCATATCTTCTCCCTTCCGTCCGCAAAGGCTCCTGCCGAGGAGAAGCTGGCCCCAACGCCACTAGCCTCCGCGCCACGACTCCTCAATCGCAAGCTCTTCTTCCTTTTCGATTTCACCTATTCAGAACCGGTCGGTATTCGGTTAACTCGGGAGGCGGCCCTTAAATTCATCGACACAAGCCTCCTGCCCACGGATGAGATCGGCGTCATCTCTTTCTCAGGCAAGAGAGACCTCCAGTTCCTCGAATTTCAGACAACGGATCATCTGAGGATCCGGAAGGCGGTCGAATCTCTCGGCCTTCAAAAAGTAACGGGGGTTCTTATGGATCCGAAAGCCATGGGTGTGCCTGAGCAAGTTGATAGCGGAGGGGGCACGAGGGCGCGATTTGTTGCCCGTAATTTCATCTGGGCCTTGACCGCATTCGCCCAGGCCCTGCGCTACGTCCCGGGCCAGAAACAGATCATCCTATTCTCGAGCGGAATCCCGGGGCCCCTCATCAATAGCCAAGGGAGCCTGAACAGCGATCTGCGCAATATCTACGCGCAGCTCGGCAAAGAGCTGGCCACTTCGAACATTGCCGTTTATCCGATCAACACGGAGGACCCGACCTATGACCCGCGTGCGTGGGTGCCAGAGTCGCAAAAGGGGACTGTGACCCTCCGTGAATTGGCCTCCGCTACGGGCGGGCAATATCTTGGCAACGCCGTCAACTCCGCTGAGCATTTTGAGAAGATTCAAACCTTAACAGGAACATACTATGTTTTGGGATACTCGATAAGAGAGACCTGGGACGGCAAGTACCATAAGATCAAAGTGAAGGTCAGCCGTCCCGGCTGCGAGGTCCGCGCCCAGGCCGGTTATTCTGATCCCAAGCCGTTTTCGGATTATTCGGACCTCGAGAAACAGATCCATCTCGTGGATCTGGCGTTGGCCGAGAATCCCTTGTCGCAAGCGCCGGTGCGTTTTGCGATGCAAGCCCTGGCCTGCTCCACGGCGGCGCAGAACAATCTTGGCCTCGTCGCGGAGATCCCCCTCGAAAAACTCGGCGAGGTCGCCGGGACAAAGGTCGAGGCCATTAGCCTCATCTTTAACGGGGCCGATGACATCGTCGACCTCCGCCGCACGGAAGCTGACCTTACATCAATCGGGCAGAAAAACGCTTATCTTTTCTCTATCCTTTCCGTTGCCCCCGGGAATTATAAATGCCGGGTCGTGCTGAGGAACCTGGAGACGGGGCGGGCCGCCGTGGCCGGCGCGACGGCAGTCGTTCCCGAACGGAAGGCCAATGAGCTTCTCCTCTACCCGCCGCTCTTACTGGTCCCAGAAAGAGGGACCGTCTATATCGGAGAGATTGCGGCGAAAGGCTCCAGCAACAAGGGCGGATCCGCCCTTTTCGCGAAGGCGTTTCTGTTCGATCCTGCCCAATTCGCTCCCTATCTCGAAAAATCCCTGAAAAGAAATACCGAGATCTGGGCCGCTGTCCGCTGCGCCGCAGAGAACGGCGATGGAGCCAACCTCAAGTTGTCGGCCTTTCTATTAGACAGTATCACGGGCAAGGAGATCCCGGTTCCGCTGGCGGTTATTGCCGAAAAGGACGAGAGGGGCGAAAAGGCGTTATTCATTCGGCTTCAGATCCCGGAAGTCGAACCGGACACGTATGCATTGCACCTGGTCGCGGAGAACGCGGCGAGCGGCGCATCGTCCCGAATCGCCACCAATTTCATCATCGAATAGGGGAAAACCATGAGGGAAAGCGAGAAAAAAACAACAAGAAAATCCCTTCGGCCATGGATGGGGATAATGATCGGTCTTAGTGTTCTCGTCGGGGTTGCGGGAATCGATCCGCAAGCCGCTAAGAGGACGGCAGGTCCCACCGCGATCGACCTCAACGCCCTGCTCATGAACACAGCCGAATACTGCCGCAAGCTTGAGAGCGCCGTCCTTGATTTCTTCTGCCGCGAAGAGATCGAGGAAATCATCAATCCAACCCTTGACCGTATGAAGCCGGAGAATATCCGGGATGATTGGACTTGGGTTCCCTGGGGCGCCGGCCAGACTGTTTCGACCTATTCCCTGCCGCCGCGCAAGATCAACAACTCCTATCTTTACGACTACCAGTGCGTTCGTTCGGGCCAGTCCATCCGCGAGAACCGGACGCTCCTTGAGGAGAACGGCAAGAAAACGAATGAGCCGAACGCGATGCTTAAGACTTCGGTCTTCGCCTACGGCAATGCCCTGTTCGGCCCCGTCGGCCTATTCAGCCATCGCTTCCTGCCGACCTACGACTACAAAATTGTCGGGAAGGACAAAATCCATGGACGGCCTGTCGTCGTTATCGATGTCAAGCCGAAGCAAGATGCGCCGGAGACGAGGACCCTCTATGGAAAGGCTTGGATCGATGCCGCGACATTCGATATCTTAAAGATCGAATGGAGCGAAAAGTGTGTCGGCCAGTATGATATTTTTCGGCAGAGAGGAGAGCGATTCAAACGGGAGCCCCGGCTTACCCTAGTCTCGGAATTCAATGCCGAAAAAAACGGCATCCGGTTTCCCAGCCGCCTCATCATCGAGGAAGCCTATGTCGGCAATTTGGGCCGAGCCTTTGTCCGGTCTGAAACGACTGTCACCTATAAGGATTTCAAGTTCTTCACGGTGGCAACGGAAAGCCAAATCATAAGATGAAATCTAAGAACTCTGCTGGAACCGGGGGCCATGTAACCATTAAGATAGAAGGATGGGCATGAAAAAAGTGTCGGTAACAATTTTAGCCGCGCTATCGGTCTCGATTATCGCCGCGACATTTGCCTCTACCCCGAAAATCGAAACGAAGGACGGGGTCCGAGTCATCCATAATGAGAAGGGCGGGAAATTAGGAAATAATCCTAAGGCGAGGATTGAATTGATCCGGACGATCGGTGGGCTCGATGCCGATGAAAATCTCTCCTTCAACCAGAAACGACTGGATGATGTTCTCCAAAAATCGCTGGAATATTGCCTCCGGCTGGATCGCATCGCCCTGTTTTTTATCTCTGTGGAAGATGTGCGAGAACGGATTTTCAATCCGTATCGAATCATGACCTGGCCTAGAGGCTGGAAGCTGGAGGAACATACCTATTCTTATGATTATCAACTCATTCGTAAAACCGGGCTGGAAGAGGAGAGGCGCATTCTCATCCGGGAAAACGGCAAGACCTGCCGTGTCGAGGACGCCCCGTTGAAAACTCTTCGATTTAACTATAAATATCTTGCCTTCGGACCGATCGGGCTTCTGGGAGAAACGGCGCAGCGGATTCATTCCTATTTGGTCGAAGACGAGGTGAAGATTTGGCGAAAGCCGGCCCTGGTGATTAGGGTGGTTCCTCGAGAGCCGGACACTGCGAAATGGCTCTACGGCCGGGCCTGGGTCAGCCCGGCGGACGGAAGCGTTTTCAAGATCGAATGGCAGGAAGAATCTTTGGGAAACTACGAAGAAACGCTGAAATACGCCCAAGCGCTCAAGGCCAAACCCGCCCTGCGTTTCGCGACGGAATACCAGTACGAAAAAAACGGGATTCGATTCCCGAGCCGCTTTACGGTCGGAGAAGATTATTCCCAGACCACCCCCGGAGGGACGCGCAAAATACGCAAATCCGAGCTGCAGGTCACGCTCAGAGACTATAAGTTCTTCACGGTGGAGACCGACGTCACGATCCGGCGCTAGCGGAAATGGGGTCAAACCTACTCGCTACGCACAATTCTCCAGGGGAGCGTGCGTAACGAGTAGGTTTGACCCCGGTTTGAGAGAAAACGGCTCCCTACAAATTCACTGTCACAAGCTCGATATCTTCGAGGCGGCTTTTCCCGAGTCCGAGTTTTTCCGCAAGGGCGATATGCGGAACCCGGGGAGCGATGGGCTCCATCCCATCCGTCTTGCGCAGATCGTCGAGGATGCTCAGAGCCACGGCATCGACGGCGACGGGATCCGTGCCGACGAGGACTCCTCCGTACGGACGAATAAAGCGCCGTTCCCAGCGCGGTCCGCCTTCCGTGACGATGAGAAGAGCATCGGAAATCACGAGTTTTTGTTTCTGCCGAATGATGGGAATGGCATTGACTTCCGCGATACCGGGGTCCGAGCAGTTGTTGGCGTGATAGCGATTGGGATTATCGATCGTGCCGTAGTGGTTTTTGAGGCTGCAGGTAAAAATTGAGTTGCTGTGGGTTTTGGGAACAGGGATGTTGATCATTGAGGTGCAGACATCGGTCAGAATCCGGCTGACCCGGCTCGATCCCCCGCCAACGGGATAGCTTGTGGCGGCATAATCCCCCGGGTCTCTGCGACCGGGCTTATTGGCGATGAATCGCATCGCGCCGGGATCGGTTTGGATAGTCAGGCCGGCTTCCTTCATCTCCTCTTCGCTCCGGTCCCAGACGACAATGCTCTTGTCTTTGAGGCCAATCCTGCGCAGGCCGCTGGCGACGGCTTCGATGATGGCGGGAAAGTGCTGCGTGTAATCCGTGCCCTGGACGCTCTGACAGCCGAGCGTGTTGATCTTGAGACCGACAACATCCTCGGGGGAGATGAACCGCCGCCAGGCATCGGAAGCGGACGACTGCCCGGTGAATGTCGTGAGGGCCTTGTCGAGCATCTCCTGGAGAAGCGGGCTTTGGACCTTGCCCGATGCGTCCACGACGGCCTTATGACGAACCAGGACGACTTTACTTTTTTCCGGGGAAAGCCGGGCGTCAAGCCAGCCGTCGAATCCTGGGGCCAGCTTGCGGGCTGCCGCCCAGCTGGCCGCGGTCATGGCCGTCTGCTTGAGAAAACGTCTCCGGGAATATGCTCCAGATTTTTCAAAGGGGTTTGATTTTAAGCCCATAGGTATACTCCTCTCCTTATTTTGACGACGATTCCCATTTTTTCTTCCCATTATTAAAAACCGGGAAAACAGGGGTCAAACCTCAACATTCAACACTTTTTATCAGTTCTCTTCCTATGAAAACCAGGATCAAAGCTACTCTTTACGCACCTGTCCCCTGGAGGATTATGCGTATAGAGGAGTTTTGCCCCCAATTTGTCCCAAGCTTTATAGGTTCTTGCAGGATCAAAGGTATTTGTTGAATGTTGAGGTTTGACCCCGGTTTGGTTTTTCCTTTGGCTTGCTAAGATTTTTCTCTGTGTGTTAAGATTCTCCCGTGAAAATATCGGCGGTTGTCATTACCTTTAACGAGGAAAATAACATCGAGGCCGCCCTCCAAAGCCTCGCCGGTATCGCCTCCGAGGTTATCGCCGTCGACAGCGGCAGCACTGACAAGACGGTCAAGATCGCCAAGAAATACACGGACCATGTCTTCGAGCGGAAATGGACAAACTACGCCGACCAGAAGAACTTCGGCAACAGCCACGCCGCCGGACCCTGGATTTTATCCCTTGATGCCGATGAAAGGGTCTCTCCCGATCTTCGCGCAGAGCTTCTCAAGCTGAAAGGGGAGGAGCCGTCCTGCTCCGGCTTTTCCGTCGCCAGGCAAGTTTTTTATCTGGGCAAATGGATCCGTCATTCGGGCTGGTACCCCGATCGCAGGATCCGCCTCTTCCGCAAGGACCATGCCCATTGGGAGGGCGAGTATATCCATGAAAAGCTCGTCGTGGCCGGCGAGATCAAAAAGCTCAAGGGCGCCATCCATCATTTCACTTACCGGAACATCGGCGAACACCTGACCCGGATCAACCATTTCTCCGACCTGGGAGCGCAGAAGCTCTACGCCCACAAGAAAAAGTGCCGCTGGTATCACCTCCTCTTCCTTCCCTGCTTCCGGTTCACCAAATCGTATTTTTTAAAGCTGGGATTTTTGGACGGCTTCGCCGGCCTGGTGATCTCCGTGCTCAACGGCTATGCGATTTTTATCCGGTACGCCAAGCTGCGGGAGATTTGGAAAAAAGGAGAGCGCATTGAGCCTTTTCCAGATTGACGCGGGCCGGGAGTGGCGGGGAGGCCAGCGCCAGGCCTTGTTCCTGGCCCGGGAGCTCCGGAAAAAGGGCTATCCCTTCCAGCTTGTCGTCCAGCCCGGCAGCCCGCTCTTTGAGAAAGCCTCGGCCGAAAACTTGCCCGTCCTTCCCCTCCGCATCAAGAGCGAATCGCACTTCGGCGCTGCCTTCAAACTCTCCCGGGCGATGCGACGCCACGGCTGCCTGCTTGCCCATTTCCACGACGCTCATGGCGCCGCCGTCGGATCTGTCGCTGCAAACTGGGCCAAAGTTCCGATCCGGGTCATTTCCCGGCGGGTCGATTTTCCGCTCAAAAAGAACTTGCTCTCCCGCAATAAATACCGAAAAAACGTGGATGTCATCATCGCCATCTCGGAGGGCGTCAAGGATGTCCTGCTCCAGGGCGGCATCGCCCCGGAGGTGATCGAGGTCATCCCGTCCGGGATCGATTTTTCGCCCTTCGACGAGGTCCAGTCCCGTGACTTCCTCCGCCGGGAATTTTCCTTTGCCCCGGACGACTTCCTGGTCGGGATCGTCGCCCAACTCGAAGACCACAAGGGCCACAAGTATCTCATCGAAGCGGCCAAGATCCTCAAGGAGCGCACCTCGAACATCAAGATCGTGATCGTCGGCAAGGGCTCCCTCGAACTGGAGCTGGACCAGCAGGCGCGGGAATTGCACGTAGACGACCTCGTCTATTTCCTGGGCTTTCGCGAGGATGTTCCCCAGATCATGGCCTCGCTTGATCTTTTCGTGCTTTCGTCCTATCTGGAAGGGCTGGGAACATCGATCATGGATGCCATGGCCAGCCGCCTTCCGGTCGTGGCCACGGCCGTCGGAGGCATTCCAGAAATCGTCATCAACAATCAGACGGGGATCCTGGTCCCGGCGCGCAATCCCCAGGCGCTTGCCGAGGCCATTCTCAAGCTCTATCACGACCGGGAGTTCGGACGGCGCTTGGCCCAGAAAGGGTATGACATCGTCCACCAGAAATTCTCCGCCGAATCCATGGCCGACCGGATCATCGACGTCTACGAGAAAATCGCTCGAAGAAAGGGCCTTCGGCTCCATGGAAAACGTTAGGATCAGGGCCCTCAAAAATCATGCCGATTACGAAGCCTGCGTCCATATCCAGAGGAAAGTCTGGAGGCATGAAGAGCTGCACCTGACGCCCGTCCATCAATTTTGCATCTCCGTCCAGACCGGCGCGATCCTTCTCGGCGCCTTCATCGGAAAGGACATGGCGGGCTTCGTCTATGCGTTCCCGGCCGTGTTCGGCAAGATCTTTTGCCAGCATTCCCACCTCCTGGCCGTGCTGCCGGCCTGTCAGGGCTACGGGATCGGGAAAAAGCTCAAATGGGCCCAGCGCAAGGAGGGTTTGAAGCGGGGATACGACCTCATCACCTGGACCTTTGACCCGCTCCAGGCCAGGAACGCCAACCTCAACCTGAATACCCTGGGCGCCGTCGGCCGGACGTATCTCCCCAATTTTTACGGCTGCACGCCGTCCTTGATGCTCGGCCCCGGCGTGCCCACGGACCGGTTTCTCGTCGAGTGGTGGATTCGGACGAAGAGGGTGGCTCAGAAGCAAAAGCAGGATGCCCACAGTCTTGACCTTGAGAAAATGGCTAGGGCTGTAGAGCAAAAAGCGGGGGGCATTTATCCGTGCATTGCGCCGAAGCATCCGAACCTGACGCTCGGAGAAAAACAGATTCTGGTCGAAGTCCCGAAAAATATCAGGGACCTTCGCCGCGATCCGGGGCTCGTCGCCGCCTGGCAGAAGGCCATCCGAACGTCCGTCCGTCATTATTTTTCCAGAGGATACCGCCTCGACGACTTTATCTTCGGCGACCGCTCCTTCTACGTCTTGAAAAAAGAAAGGACAATAGGATGATCATCGAACGCATCGATTTGGCCCTTCTCAAACTCCCCTACGTCCATTTTTTCGAGACGAGCTTCGGCCGCGAATATGACCGGACGTTTATCATCGTCAAGGTCTATGCCGCGGGAGTCTGCGGCTACGGCGAGGTCGTGGCTTCGGAGGCGCCGCTCTACAGCTCCGAGACCACGACGACGGCCTGGTACGTGCTTAAGGAGTTTCTGATCCCGCTGGTGTTTGAGAAATCCGTGTCCGGGCCCGAAGAATTTTACAAGCAGGCCCGAAGGTTCCGCGGCCATCTGATGGCCAAGGCCGGGCTGGAGCTTGCCCTTTGGGATCTCAAGGCCAAGCAGGCCAGCCTCCCGCTCTGGAAGATCTACGGCGGCGTGCAGAACAAAATCCCGGCCGGCGTAAGCTGCGGCATCGAAGACTCTCTTCCCGAGCTCATCGACCGAATCGGCGCCTACCTCGAGGAGGGCTACCAGAGGATCAAGATCAAGATCAAGCCGGGCTGGGATGTCGAAGCCTGCAGGGCTGTCCGGGAAAAATTTCCCGACCTGCCGCTCCAGGTGGATGCAAATGGCGCTTATATCCTTGCCGATAAGGAGCATCTCAAGAAGCTGGACGCGTTCGGCCTGCTGATGGTGGAGCAGCCGTTCCCTCCCTATGACCTTTGGGACCACAGCCGGCTGCAGAAAGAAATGACGACGCCGTTGTGCCTGGATGAAAGCATCCTGTCTGAAACGACGGCCCGCCAGGCCTTCGAAATGGGCAGCTGCAGGATCATCAACATCAAGGTCGGCCGCGTCGGCGGCATGGTCGAGGCAAAAAAGATCCATGACTTCTGCCGGGCGAACGGCATCCCGGTCTGGTGCGGCGGGATGCTCGAGTCGGGAATCGGCCGTGCCCACAACCTGCACATAGCCTCGCTTCCGAATTTCAAATTTCCGAACGATCTTTCGGCCAGCAACCGGTATTACAAGCAGGACCTGATCGACCCGGAGATCGTGCTCGAAAAGGGCGGATTTATCAAAGTGCCGGAAGGGCCGGGGATCGGCGTGAACCCGGTTGAAGACCGGATCCGGAAGGCGACGATCCGGCAGGAAACCTTCAAAAAATAAGCGGGGTCAGACCTCGCTTCCCGGTCTTGATTTTACGGACGTTCGCCGGGAAGCTCAGACACCTTCGCCGTCCGGCTTTTTCCGAGCCGGCGGCTTTTGAATTAGGTCTTGAGGGGGCTAAACCCTTCATGTTCGCTTCGGCCGTCTCCGGACCGTTTCCCTTTCCTCCCCGCTCGAAATGAAAAAGAATCATTTTCATTTATTTAAAATGCAGAGATTTGAACCCGGCTTCGCCCCGCTTGCTATGACGATTTTTTTCAGCTGCAATAATTGAGTAATTCTATATAATTAATAGCCCAATTTTAAAATATCGTCTCTCTAAGGAGATAGATTGCCATGAAAAAAGTTGTGATTCTCGGCGCCGGCACCGGCGGCACCGTCATGGCCAATCTCCTCAACAAGCGTCTTGACAAAAAAGATTGGTCCATCACCGTCATCGACAAGGATAACGTTCATTATTACCAGCCCGGATTTTTGTTTATTCCCTTTGGCTTTTACACCGGGGATCAGATTACCAAGGAAAAATCGAAATTCATCCCGAAAGGCGTCGAATTCATCGTCTCCGATGCGGAAAGGATCGATCCCCAGAACAACCTGGTCCTTCTGCCGGATGGGAAAAAAATTCCCTACGATTTTCTGATCATCGCCACGGGAGCGGAGATTGCGCCGGCCGAGACTCCGGGCATGCTGGACGGCTGGCGGGAATCGGTATTTGATTTTTATACAATCGAAGGAAGCACGGCCCTTCACGAAAAATTTAAAACCTTCAAGGGCGGGACGATCGCCATCCACATCAACGAGATGCCCATCAAGTGTCCGGTCGCCCCTCTGGAATTTGCCTTCTTTTGCGATTGGTGCTTGCGCCGGAAAAAGAGGCGTGAGGATATGACGCTTATTTTTGTGACACCGCTGTCCGGGGCTTTTACCAAACCGGTGGCGGCGAAAAAGTTCGGAACTTTGCTTGAAGAGCGAGATATCAAAACCGTTACAGATTTTAATGCAGAACGGGTGGACATCGCTCACAAGAAGCTCGTCTCTTATGATAACCGGGAGGTCCCGTTTGACCTCCTGGTGACGGTCCCGACCAACATGGGAGCAGAACTTGTCGAGCGTTCAGGAATGGGCGATGAGCTGCGCTTTATCCCGACCGACCCGCATACGCTCCGGTCCAAACGATACGAAAATATTTTCGTGATCGGCGATGCCACCAACCTGCCTAGTTCCAAGGCCGGCTCGGTCGTCCATTTCCAGTCGGAAATCCTGGCTGAAAATGTCCTGCGGGCGATCGAAAAAAAGCCTCTGGCGGAGGACTTCGACGGCCACTCCAACTGTTTTATCGAGACAGGCCGCCGCAGAGGAATCCTGATTGATTTCAATTATGATCTTGAGCCGCTTCCCGGCCGCTTCCCGTTCCCTGTCATCGGGCCGCTGCCGCTGCTCAAGCCCAGCCGGCTGAACCATATCGGCAAGCTGGCCTTTCGCTGGATTTACTGGAACAGGCTCTTGAAAGGCAAGCCGATCCCGTTTATTCCGGCCCGAATGAGCATGGCCGGGAAAAAGAGGCCTGAATCATCTTAATCAAAGGAGAATGCTATGCCGAAGAAAAAGATCGGCAACTACACGATCGACGTCGACGACGAAGGTTTCCTGACCAATCTAGCCCAGTGGAATAAGGACATCGCCGCTGCCATAGCCAAGGAAGAGGGGATTGCCGAGCTGACTCCGGTCCATTGGAAAGTCATCGAATTCATGCAGAAGGATTTCAAGGAAAATAGCGCTGTCCCGACCATCAGGAAGCTCAACAAGATGGGCGTCATCATCACGGTCGGCGATTTTTACGAAATTGCGGCTGGCGGCCACATCATCTTCACTTGAAATAGAGCTTCTTATAATTTCTGAACGGCCCCGTCGGGCTCCTTTCGATTTGATTTGGACTCTCCAAAAAGATATATTTAAGCCCTGAGTCCTGGAAGGAGGGAGGAGATGTCTTTTCAAAAGCGACGAGCTTATCTTTTAGCGGTTGTATTTTTTGGGCTTGGAGTTTTTTGTCAAGCCGGCCAGGCCGCTCAGGCGGCGCCGGCTCCGATAAAAATCGACGTCAAGCCGACAATCCTTTTCGTCGAAGAAAATCGGATTCTCAAGCAGAGGCTGGATGTCGAGATCGTGAACTCCGGGCCGGAGACCTCCGGCGAGCTTCTGGTCAAGACGCCTCAAGTCTCGTTCAGCCTGCCGCTCGAAAAAATCGCGGCCGGCAAGAACGTCTATAGCGTTTTTGTGCCCGATTTTCAAAAACCGTCTAAGGCCTCCTTCACCGTGAAGATCGGGAAGGAGATGATCAAGCACGAAATTCAGCTCCAGCCCGGGAAAAAATGGACACTCTACCTGCTCCCTCATTCGCATACCGACATCGGCTACACCGACCTCCAAACGCGGGTGGCCAAGAACCATATGGACTACCTGGATTCCGTGATCGAATTCTGTAAGGCCACGAACGACTATCCCGATGAGGCCAAATTCCGCTGGAACATCGAGGTTTCCTGGAGCCTCCAGAATTACATTAAGAACCGGCCTGAGGCGAGGGTCCGCGAGCTCATCGACCTCCTGAAATCAGGCCGCATCGAGCTTTCCGCCTGGTACCTCCAGCTCTCCGACTGTTTTTCCCACGAGGAGCTTATCCGGGCCGTTCTTTATGCCAAAGAGCTCAGCCGGACATACGGCTTTCCGCTCCAGAGCGCCATGAACAATGACGTGACCGGGTTCAGTTGGGCCGTGCCCCAAATCCTCAGCCAGATTTGGGTCAGATATTTCACGACCGGCATCAACGAGGACAGGTCGCGGGCGCCGCTCCGCCGCCCTAATCCTTTTTACTGGCAGTCTCCCGACGGCAGCAGGATTCTCCACTGGAACGGCGAACACTATCTATTTGCCAACTACGGGCTTCTGATCCACGAAGGCTACGAGAAGAGCTTTCCAAAGGTCATGGATTATCTCGGCAAGCTCGAGGCGCGCGGCGACTATCCGTATGATACGATCGCCTTTCACATCAGCGGCTATGTCACGGACAACTGCCCTCCCAAGAAAGAGCTTTCGGACAGGGTCCGGGAGTGGAACAATCGCTGGGCCTATCCGAAGATGAGGCTGGCCACGATGGGGGAGTTCTTCACGGCCTTCGAGAAGAAATATGCCAAAGAGATCCCCACCTATAAGCTCGGCTGGCCGGATTTCTGGACCGACGGCGTGGCTTCAACCTCTTTCGAAACAGGCATCAATCGCCAGGCCCATAATGAACTCGTCTCCGCCGAAAAATGGGCTTTCGTGGCAAGCCTCATGAACAAGGATTTCAGCTTTCCTCAGAGCGAGATCAGCGAGGGCTACACCAACACGATGCTTTACGACGAGCACACTTGGGGCGCCTGGAACTCGATCAGCGACCCCGAATCCGAATTTGCCCGCAGCCAGTGGACGATCAAGTCGAGCTTCGCCTATACGGCCAGGGAGATCGCCAGGACGGTCACGAACAGGAGCATTCAGGCCCTCAGCCAAAATATCCCCGCGGCCGAAAAATATGCATTCGCCGTCTTTAATCCGGTATCGTGGGAACGAAGCGATGTCGTAAAGATCGCGCTCCCGCCGTTGCTGCGCGATAAAAAAGGCAATTTCGCCCTCATCGATAAAAGGACCGGCGGCGAAGTCGGCTTCCAGCTCCTGGATCAAAATACGCTGATTTTTATCGCCCAGAACGTCCCCTCTATCGGATATGCCGTCTTCACGATCGTTCCGGACAGGACGCCGGCAGTTGGGCAGCCGACGGCACGCATCCAGGAAAACACTATCGAGAACCGTTTTTACAAGATCACGATGGACCCCGCGAGCGGCGGACTGTCCAGCGTTGTCGACAAAGAGACCGGCCAGGAACTGATCGATCAGAAGGCGCCTTACAGCCTGAATCAATATATCTACGAGAACCCTGAAGGCGGGCGCAATGCCGTAAATAATATGAAAAAAAGGCCGGAGTTCAAGCGCTACAGCCCTGTTTCCGCGACCGTGGCGCCGGGGATGAAGGGCGCCGCAGCTTCTAGCCTCATCGTCAAGACAAAGGCCAGACAATGCCCTGAAATTAAATCCGAGATCATTCTCTACGAGGACCTCAAGCGCATCGACCTCATCAACACTCTCAAGAAAGAGGAAACGTACGAGTCCGAGGCCGTCTATTTCGCCTTTCCCTTCGGGCTGGCGGACGGGAAATTCAAGTTCGAGATCGCCGACGCTGAGATGGCGCCCGAGACGGATCAGCTCCCCGGAACGACCCGCGACTGGCAGACGGTCCAGAGCTGGGTGGAGATCGCCGGGGCGAAACAGAGCATCGTCTGGTCGCCGGTCGAGGCGCCGCTGGTCCAATTTTGCGACATCAACACCGGAAAATGGCTGGGGAAGCTCGATTTGACGAACACGCGATTGTTTTCCTATGCCATGAACAACTATTGGCACACGAATTTCAAAGCCGGCCAGGGCGGCACGTTTGTCTTCCGGTATTCCTTGGCCAGCCGGACAGGCGGGGCGGACAGCTCAAAATCAACGCGGTTCGGCTGGGAAGTCCATACGCCGCTCATGGCATCCTGGCTCTCAGAAAAAAACGTCGGCCCCCTTCCGGGAACGGCCTTGAGCTTTTTCTTCGTGGATAAGCCCAACGTCCTGATCCAGGCCGTCAAACCGGCAGATGACGGGCGGGGAATGGTCCTCAGGTTGAGGGAGGTCGCCGGCCTGAATACAGAGGTGAAAATATCAAGCCCTCTGCTTCGGTCGGAAAAAGTCACGTTCATTGTGACGGATATCGGAGAGAGTCCCTCGAATACTTACACAGTGCTGAGAGATTCAATCTATGTGTCCGTCAAGGCCTTCGGTCTGCACACGGTTGTCATTAGGGAATAGACTCTAAACAACGTCGGGCTGAGCTTTCCTTCGGCTCGATATGCTCGAACGTCGTCAACCCGAGATTCAAGTAATCAAGAGCTCGGGCCGCTTCGGCCGGGCCGTGCGGAGGAGCCATTTGTCGGCGTTGCCCTCCTCATACTTCGCCAGGCGAAAGAGATAGTGGACCGCGGGATCGACCTTCGCTTGCATCTTGACCAGGAGTCTTTCGATGAGGTGCTTCTCGATCTCCTGGGCCGTCCGAGCGATTCTTCTTTATTTTCAGGCCATGGCCGGAACGGCCGTCGAGCCTGGGATTATCGCCGTCATTCAGACATTCGGGGACCGCATCAATCTCCACCCCCACCTCCATCTCCTGGTGA
>Ga0315288_10000576_pt1 | contig 46202 bp, 66 predicted proteins | sample YL17G11_20_MG_FD_203454 | JGI IMG/M metagenome (GOLD analysis project Ga0315288, IMG submission 203454) | Sediment microbial communities from Yellowstone Lake, YNP, Wyoming, USA - YL17G11_20 | ecosystem: Environmental > Aquatic > Freshwater > Lake > Sediment | place: USA: Wyoming | collected... | reverse complement strand
TTTGAAACTGGCAGTTGAAGCTGTTAAGAAAAATACAAGTGATTATGAGCTTATCATCGTAAACAGTGGTGATGACGAAGAAACCCGTAATTATCTGAAAGCAGAAACTGGCATTATTTTGCTAGACACCGAAGAAAGATTGTGTTTCAGTCAAGCAGTTAATAAGGGATTAAAGTATGTTCAGCAAAATTCTGTTAACGATGTAGTTATTCTTAATAATGATACTGTAGTTGGAAAAAATTGGCTACAGCCCCTCAAAGACAGCCCTTACGATATTACTAATCCACTAAGCAATTGTGATTTTGGTTGGATTCATACGCAAAACATTGAAATCGATGGCGTAGCCTTGCGTCCCAATATGGTAATTGAGGATGTGCCTTTCCAAAAACTTCTTCAACAAGAGGGTGGCAAGGGCGTTGTAGCTCGAAACCAACCCTATCATTCCTGGGTTGCCTTTTATGCTACCTATGTCAGACACAAGGTATTAGATGATACAGGTTATCTTGACGAAACCTTTGTTAATGGTGGTGAGGATTATGACTATTGCCGCCGCGCAGTGAAACAAGGATTCACTTGTGGTCACAATTTTGAAAGTTGGGTCTTTCATTATGGAGGAAAAACACGCAAAGTCAGCGAGGACGAAAACTACGAAAAGCATCACGAGGAAGACAAATATAATAATGAGATAATGCGCGCTAAGGAACGCCCCACAATATGCATATATACTGGGCCCGCCTTTGAAAAATGGACTGTGGAAAATATTAACACTACGGGGATAGGCGGGTCAGAAACTTGCGCTGCACTTCTAGCTAAGGAATTTGCCAGCAAAGGTTACCGTTCAGTAATTGTGGGTGATTGCGTTGGAATGGAAAGGGTTATCGATGGGGTAGAATACGTTAACCACACCCGTTGGGATGAATTCAAGGAGTCTAATTATATTGATTACCTAATTAGCAGCCGGTGTGTTCGGCCATTGGCTCATTCCATTAAAAATGGAAAAAACTATGTCTGGGCACACGATATCTTCATTCCGGAAGCCATGTATCGGCATCCAGAGCATTCAGAGAAGGTTAATAAATTTATCTGTTTGTCGCCCTGGCACCAGCAATTCTTCTCAGAGCATCACAAAGTTGATCAATCACAGATTTACCTTCAAGGAAATGGTTTGGATCTAAGTCGCTATCAAGACTATCCAAATGTGGAAAAGGATCCTTATCGGTTGTTCTATAGTTCCAGCCCAGACAGAGGCTTGTTAACGCTGCTTAAACAGTTCCGTATCTTGAGGAAAGAATTCTCCAAGCTAAATCTTCATATCTATTATGGATTCTTCAATTGGAAAGCCGCTATTGAACAAAGAAAGAATCCACAAGAGATGGATCATCTACGGCAAATAGAAGAGCTGCTGACGTTGGATGGTGTTCATTACCATGATCGAGTTTCTCAGAAGGTTCTAGCAGAAGCACAGATGAAGTCATCGTTGTGGGTATATCCTACGCAATTCACTGAGACATACTGTATCACAAGCAATGAAGCAATGATAGCAGGAGCAGTACCTGTATGCACTACATTAGCTGCGCTAGCTACTACAGTTCCAGATGGATGTGGCATCAAGGTAGAAAAACCAGAACAATGTTTGGAAATGACAGCACAGCTACTCCGTAACCCAGAACTTCAGAATTCCTATCGAGAGAATGGCCGAAAACATGTTATAGCTAATTGCGGCTGGGTAGTGACTGCGGATCGATGGATTCAGATGTTCAATAAGACCTAGCGAGCACCTTTGGAAAAACCGCCGGCCGGGCCGGTTGGCGCGGGCGGTGGTGAGGAGCTTTCTTGGATTACGCGACCTCGTTCAACTTCAGCATTCCAAGCAAGTGATGCGCTCCGGAGATGACCGCCGCTGTGGCTGCGACTACCAAAATCCCCAAAAGTTCTAGGCGTCATCGCTTGCCATCCAGCTAAATATCCAGGTCTTCTCATACATTGATTGTATCATCACAAAAAAAAACGCAAGTTATTTCTAATACCCGCAATCTATTGCAAAAACTAAAATGCCAGGCTAGCCTCATTTCTATGAAAAAATTAAGCAAGTTGTATCCAACCACCTTTAAAAAAATCCAAGCCGCCTTCAAAATCCTCCGTAAGAAGAATATCTATGCTCAACCCAAAGCACTAGATTTTGACAGTAGTGGTTGTCAAGATGTAATCTTCCGGGCAGCAAAAGAAAACCCATCTCTGCGTGGTGGCGTCTATTGGAATGATCAAGCAGAATATGACTTGGATAGCTATCCAATCATCCATCTGGGTTTTACAGCTTGCGGATCTACCTTGGAAGATCTTGAGCCTAAGGTTTTAGAGCTAATCAAAATAAGTAACTCAATGCCCACAGAATCAGAAATAAAGAAAATTTGGGATGCAAGGGAGGAAGAAAGAAAAAAGATTGCAATAGAGATTGGAACTGAAACAGTAGAAGCACTAAAAGAAGCTGGAATTCGAACCACTTGGAATGGCTGCATTTGCACTACTATTCAAATGGGGCTCGATGATTCTAAGCCAGAAGCAGCGCGTCCCTGTGTTTGTGAAAAAATTTGGCAGATCGAATTTGCACGTAAAGTCGAAGCTCAACTAGGCTAGAGAACCGAATTCACATATTCCAAAAAACTTAATTTTGAGGTATAATAAAAAACATGAGCAATCCCCAAACTTACGAGCAATGGCTCAGCGAACTAAAATTCCAAAATGAATTCGACGGCATTGTCAAAGTAGCAAATCACATTGCTAAAATGTCAGCCGATAAGAAACGGGCACAAGTCGATGTAGCATTAGTATTAACCGAAAAGTATAATGTAGAGCTGCAACGAGCCCATAATACAATGGTCAGGAGAACTATTGAAAATGATTATGACAAAATTGCCGGAGCACTATTTAAGTGCAAAATGTCAGGACTCATAAAGTATGCCCAACAAAATGAGCCCAACTATGCTCGCCATACGAGAGCAGGAGAAGCTGCTACCCACAAGGGACCACCTTTGGGGTTTTTACAGAGCCAAGATACCGTCGATGAAAAGGGCAATGTGCGTGTGCCTCTGGGGTTCGTCAAAAGACCCAGCCCCAAGGTCGATGAAAAAGGACGGACCAACCCGTCACTTGGTTTTTTAGCTAGTGACTAGGTTTGATGAGCCAATAATTAAATAGATCCGCTTCCACATAAGGGAATCGGATCTGATATATTTGTTTGTCTACAAACCCCCATTCTTGCAGCAACCATCTGCATTTAGCGTAATGTGGGTCGGTTGTGTAGAGTTCAATTATTATTTGCTGACAACTACGAATCGTTTTTTCTCCGCCTTCTAAGGCATCTAGCTCTGAACCGTCCACATCAATTTTAATAGCCGTCGGTTTCCAGGCTAAATCATCCAACGCAAAAATTTCTATTTCTTGACGAGGAGCCGCAGAGTTTTTAACAGATCCTCTACTGCATGAGTCTTCAAGTATTTTGTGGTGACCTCCAGCATTATTTTGGCCCACCACAATTCGACCCGAGTGTGTGTATTTGCCTACCGCTATTTTATGTGTTTGGATGTTGGTCAGATTATTTAAAGAAATATTGCGACACATAGCGTCATAATTTTTACTTTCTGGTTCTACGGCTATGGTGGGTATGCCTTTTTTAGCGGCATAAACAGCATAACGCCCCTCACAAGCACCTAAATCCAAAAACAAATCGTTTGTCTTGAGAGTGTCTATGAAATCAAAATTTTCTGGTTCTACTTTTTCGTAATCTTCTGCATACATCTTCAACGCTTCTGAATCAGTGCTAAGTAGTAACTCTATTCCTCTAATATTTTTCTTTAGTTCCATACCAATATCATAACATTTAGTTAAAATAGATAAATGCTGGGAATTAACTTTTGGCCTAAAATTTCAGTTGGAAAATTTACTTTGATTCTGGCTACGACTTATGAAAACATTAAGCAGGGGCTTCAATTAGTAGACCGCCTACCCCCCAATCATTTAATGTTATTTTTAACTATTCCTGAAAATAGCTTTTTCCACACAGTTAATTGTCTTTTTCCTTTAGATATCATCTCATTGAATTCTGAAAATAAAGTGTTAGATATTTGGTCAGCGAGGACCAACATGAAACAAATAGGACCAACACCCAAGGGAACAGTCAAAGTCGTTGAAGGGCCACTCGGTTGGGCCAGAAAAATGAATATTAAACGGGGATCCAATTTAATGGAAGTATTATCCGCTTGAGCAACAATCTAAGCAAACATCCTAATGGATTACTAATTGTAATAGTAGGACCAATGTATGCGACTAAGTCTCAAACTACCAGATCAATATATGACAAATATTGTGTTTTCCGTAAAAAAGGTGTCTGGGTAAAGCCAGATACTGATAATCGCTGTCTTGGAAAGACTGTTACTCACGATAATCGAATAATTGCCGATGCGGATCTTACTGTGTCTGCACAGGATCCAGCTACTGTAATGCCGAAACTTATGTTTTACGATGTAATTGTTTTTGATGAAGGTCAATTTTTTAACGAAAAAATCGTTGACGTCGTCAAAACTCTTCTTGGTGCAGGAAAAATTGTTATAGTCAATGGCTTGAAATTAACGGCCGGAGATAGTATATTTGGGTCAATGCACTATTTGTTAGCACTTGCAGACGAAATAATTCCTCTCAAGGCAGTTTGCAATGTCTGTAATAAAGTAGACAGTGCAACTCGGACTCGCGCCTTTAATAAAAATAACCCGATTGTAAAAGTCGGCGGAACTAGCTCCTACTGGGTAGTATGCCCCGAATGCGACGGAAAAGATGAAAAAGAAAAATATGAAACTTAAGTTTGAGATGATGCCTCAATTTGACTGGGAGTCACCTCTCTTTCTAATGAAAAGCCTTCAGATATTAGAAGAATCGAGGGAACACTCACTGTACCATGAAGATACGGAATCCGAGCAGAGACCTTTTGCTTTAGAATTAAAGGGTTGGATTGAAAAGTGGAATTATAATTACTAATTTGGTATAGTTTCAGTATGGTCGATCTAAAAGTATACAAACCAGTTTCCGCTACCTTCGCTGCCACAGCCGCGAGCGCTGGAGCTTTCCCTGCTCCCGTCGGAGTGGGGTCTCCAGTCTCTCTGACAGCCTCTACTGTTGGAGTTATGTTTACTACGTTCGCCAGCTCTGATGGCGTTAGTATTTTATCGGTAATCGCTGATAACGCGGCTGCCCCAGCTACTCCTGTGGGTTCGATGATCGAAGGACACTTCGTCACTCCACTTCCTGTTTATGCAAGTGGAGATGCATCAGTTTTTCATACCGACGCTAGAGGACGTCTTGTTGTAGCATTGTCTAACCCAGCGGGAACAGCAACCGTAGATGTGATTGCTGATAATGCCGCAGCCCCCGCGATTCCCGTGGGTTCGATGATCGAAGGACACTTCGTCACTCCACTTCCTGTTTATGCCAGTGGAGATGCATCAGTTTTTCATACCGACGCTAGAGGACGTCTTATTGTATCATTGTCTAACCCCGCAGGAACAGCTACGGTTGACATCGATACAGATGATAGTCCAGCACCTACCAATCCTAGTGGTATCTGGACTATGCTTTTATATGATGCATCTTTGCCGACATATGCTGACGGAGACGCGACTGCTATGCATGCAGATAGTCGCGGTAGACTGCTATTTTCTCTCATAAATCCATCTACTGGCGCAACAGTTGACGTTGATACAGATGAAGCTGTCGCAACAGTTAATCCTACTGGTATCTGGACTATGTCTCTTTATGACACCACGTTGCCAACCTACACCAACGGCGATGCCGCTGTGCTACATTCTAGCGTAAATGGAGAGTTGCTCACCCTAGAAAGACTTCCTAGTGCAAGTGCTATCACCTCAGTAGCTGCTGCAGCTGTCAGTACGTCTTTGTTGGTATCTAACGTTGATAGACGCGGTGCGATGATTTTTAATGACAGCGCGTCAGCCAGTCTTTATGTCAAACTCGGAGCCACAGCTTCTCTTACCAGTTTTACAGCACTAGTTCCACCAAGCGGATACTACGAGCTACCCTCTCCGGTTTATACTGGAGTAATAGATGGAATCTGGAGCGCTGCAGTAGGCGACGCCAGAATTACCGAACTAACAGTTTAATCTTATTTGGATTACCAACCGGTAATCGGCACTGAAAATTCGATACTGATGTAATCATTATTAGCAAAAGTGATGGGCACTGTATCCGAGACTTGCGTCGATGTATTCGGAGCAGTAGTTACGATATATAGATCTAGGTCATTAGTAGTTCTATTATATAGAACCTGACCACCACCACGAATTACAGTTAAGCTATCATCCCAGACAATAAAACTTCCTACTTGATATAAGCCAATCGAAGCCGGAAGCTTAGATTCATTTACAGACTCTCCGTTTGGAATATCTAATGACAAGGTTGTGGCAGTTGGCGCTCCCGTCAATTCAATAGCAATCTGAGCATGCATAGTATCATTAACTTGGCTATAAGTTCCAGTGTATGTGGTGTTAGCAACCCAATCTCCTGTTACAGTAGTTAGGGCAACCCAGTCGGTTATGGTAATCGCGATGGAAAGTGGCATAGTAAATTAAGTATATCAAATTCCGAATGTCCACCAATTCTTCTAATTACAAGCTGAGCTATAATTAGTTTAATGGACACAGACTATTATGATCTGCTGGGCATTTCTGCCGCAGCTTCTGACGAAGAAATTAAAAAAGCTTATAAGAAAAAGGCTAAAGAATTACATCCTGACACTCTCACAGGATCAGATATGGCATTTAAACAATTAGTCGATGCTTACGCAATTTTGGGAAACACTGACAAAAGACGTGATTATGACCGGAGACGAAACAATTCGCCGGCTTCTTTCACAAGTCGTTTTAATCGCGTCGCCAACGTAGCCTCTAATACAGCTAAAAAAGTAGTAAGTGATATTGTTGATGAAGGAATTTTTGACACCCTGGATCGTATCCTAGGTAGAAAAAAAGAATCAAAAAATATTGAAACGTCAATTAAAGTCACAATCGAAGAACTTTTTGAGGGGGCAGATAAAAAAGTAACATTTAAAAGAATGGAAGCATGCGATGCATGCAAGGGTCGTGGCGCGGCGACCAAAGATGATATTAAAGTTTGCATTGATTGTTATGGCTTGGGCCACGTTGTCAATAATCTTGCTTCACTTTTCTCCAGAGAGGACTGCAGGAAATGCAAGGGCACTGGACGTGTCATTTTGAATAAATGCCAAGAATGTGATGGAAAAGGAGAGTGTAAATTTGAAAGAGAACTTGTGTTTCCTGTTCCAAAAGATTTAAATTTGGGGGCGAAGAAAGACAAGTTAATAATCCCAGGAGAGGGTGAGTATGGTGGTAATTTATTTATTGAGGTCGAGCTAAAGCCACACCCACATTACGAAATAAAATGGCCTAACTTAGAGATTGAACTTCCTATTAAATTTTATCAAGCAATTTTGGGGGATAATTTGGAAATAGACACTTTGAAAGGTTCTGCCTTTTTTAAGTTAGACCCAGGAGCAGAATACGGGGATACGGTTACCCTGCGAGGTTATGGCCTTCGATATCTTGATGATGCAGGAAATCTTCAGTACGGAGATCTAGTCATTAAATTAATAATGAATACACCCAAAAGAATTACTAAAGAACAACGTGAAATCTTGGAATCTTACAAAGCCTTGGATAAGACCGGGAAACCCAAACCTCGACGAACTAACTAGCTATTACGTTTGTCTCTCGAACTTTAGCATATCTTTGATTACGATCTTATCGACTTCTGTGTCAGGACTAAATTCTACACATATAATAGAACTCCCTTCAGCCTTGATTCCAAGAGGAATACACTTATGTAGTGGAAACTTCTCTTTCCCGTACAAATTCAAAGAATAAGCTTGTGTATAACTTAGATAGTCATCTTCCCCTTTACCACTGATGGGTATGATATGTTTAACTCCTTCTTTTTTTCCAACGTATACAGCATCAATTTCTACTTGCCCACAGCTCACTGTTGTTCTTTTATGGTTCTGAGCTAACAGCACTTCAAATCCTAGAAACTTAGAGATTATATTATTATAATGAACAATAGAGAAAGTAGATTGCTCATCCTCTCCTAGAACCTCAGCTACCAATTCCGGTGTTTGATCTACAAAAGTGGTCTTTTTGGTCGGGAGAGGTTCTATTAGATTCTGGTGATTTATGTCTGTGAACAGATAACACCCCTTTCTCTGCCCTATGATTACAAAGTTTCCAAGTTTTGTAATTTCTGGGGGGAGATGGCGTCTGGCGTCATATAGATACTTAATATCGGCAATATTTTTTAATGCGTAATTCCCCTCTTTTACAATTTTTTCCAGATCTGACTTTTTGAAATGACGATCCCCCCATAAATCTATGTTGGCTTCTCTGAAAGCGCGACTTATGATTGTATCACACGCTACAATCTTGTCCGCGCTAAGGCCTCGCTTCTTTTTCCTCTTTTTTGTAGAAGGGTCTATTTCGATAAATTCCTCATCATCCTCCACGTCATCGTCAGAAAATAAGCTTTTCATTTTTAAATGATAGGCCAAAAAATACTAGCTTCAATGCATGTATTAGATTTCTCTTAAAAAGTAACCAAACATTGTTTGTGAGCATTAACACTGTAAAATTACTGGTGTTGACTTTCAAATAGAGTGTGCTAACCATAACTTATGGAAATCCTAGATTACCGAAAGCACGCCAAACAATTACGTCGGCCAAATAGATTAGTGACTTCCGACGATTTAACTACTTCCGAGTTCCAAAATAACTTGCAGAAAATGCAGGAACTGTTGAAGCGCGACGGGGTAGGATTAGCCGCCCCGCAGATTGATTGGCACGTTAAATTATTTTTATTGTGTATCGATGATCAGGGGGCAGATGCTCCGGTTAGTGTATATTTAAATCCTCGCATTATCAATACTTCTAAGACAAGCCTCAAACAAAGCGAGGGATGTCTGTCTCTTCCAGATTTATTCTTAGAAATAAAAAGATCAGAAAACATCGAGTGGGATTACACAGACTTAAATTGGAAAACTCATACAGTCAAATCCAAAGGATTCTTTGCTAGAGCTGTTTTACATGAGACTGACCACTGCGAATCGAAGGTCTTTATTGACCACGCTACCAGTGTTCAGAAGTTGAAGGTTAACAGATGGCTCAAAGACATTGATATGCTAAAATAGGATGAGGTATGGAATACTTGGACGCTCACCACAAAGATGAAATACTTGTACAACTCCTGGCAGGGGAATGGCAATTACTCTTCCCTAAAAATTTGTATACTGATTTGGTCCGTTGGTTTCAACGACATCAAAAAACTAAAGAAGTAGTCGTTAGATTTATTTGCCAAGCCCCTAAAGATCAAAAATTCGCGGTTTATTTTTTATGTTCTCCCGAAATACAGGGGAACAAAGTCAGTATTCAAGATTTAAAATACGGAGAATCTAGCTACCCTCTGGTTATCCCCCCACAAGTATATGAACTACCCCTCTATTGCATGCCAGAGGATTTATATAGTAAGATATTAAGTAAGAAGAGAAAGTAATGGAAAACTTAGGCCCTAAGATAGATCGCTTGACACTTCTTCTAGAAGACCATGCAAATCAACATCTTCGTCAATCTCCATTTTCTGTGACCAGAGACTTGATAACAAATACAGTTCTTGCAAGTATCGTAGGATATTTTATGTTCAGAATACTTGATCATTATTTCAAAAAAACTAAAAGGTAGCAAACCTGGGCATTTCTGAATGCCTTCAAAAGTGCTTTTGCCCGGGAAAGATTGTTTTAAGAAATGTCTTAGTTTGAGTCGGACTAGCATGGCCACAGAATTTTTGCACCGTTTCAACTGAATTTGTTTGTTCGTAGATTTGTCTGGCTCGTAACCTTTTGATGGCTGTAAAATCGAGAAAGTTCTCATCAAAGTTAGCCAAAGTACAGTATTTTTTGAGAATTTTACGTACACCGGACAGTGACATTCTTTGACTACAATCCAACTTTTCCAGCCCGAAAAATAAATATCCAGTTTTTAAGTCCTCAATTTTTATGTGCTGGGAGAGCATTGTTATGAAAAGTTTTCTGTCAGCTTCTAGCATTTCAGGCAGCGGAGATTTTATTCTTAAGTCTAGTATTTTTTCAACATCACCATAGATAAATAGCATTCTGAGAAGAAGATAGTCACGCAAACCCGCCAAAGTTTTAATATTTGTGTTCGAGAGAATAGATTTAAAATCCTCTATCGTAATATTTTTACTGTTCAAATATCTCTGAACATTATCTGTTTTTATTACGATGGTTGGGTCCATCGGTATCCAATTATGACCCCAACAAAACATTAAGAAACTACGAATAGCAGACATACGAGATGCTACTGTCTGGTCAGATTTTCCCTCCAGAGTAGTCTTAAATTTTAAAATCGACTGAGTATCAATATCAATCAAACGTTCGAAGTGCTGGCAAAATTCTCTAAGAATGATTCCATAGTTCGCCCTGGTCGTTTCATTTTCCAGCGATTGTAAGTATTGCTCTAGTGCGTTTTTTGGCTCCACATGGTATAATATATCTTGGTTAAATACTATGTCAAAAAGCAAATTATCTAATAACGAAATGAAGAAGATGTTCTATGAGATCGTCAAATTTTCTAAAGATCAGGGGTGCCCAGTTACCGTTTATAAATCCCTAGAGAAGGTGAATGGGTCTAATGGCTACTTCACCTCAGATCCCAAGCCGCACATTAAGGTGGGATTAAAAAACAGGTCCTGGCCCAAGGCTATTGAGCTAGTCATTCATGAATTTTGTCATTACTGGCAGTGGAAAGATGGATTTTTGGGACGTAAAGATGACGAAGGAAACTTAATTTATTCAAGAATTCTTGAGGGTGAGGAAGTTACCCCCGAAGAACGGGAGAAAGCCAGTCAATTAGTTAGAATCTCAGAGTATGATTGCGAGATCAGAACCGCTAGTCTTTTTGAAAAGTGGAATCTCGAAGATGTCTTCCCACCGCATGAACATGTAAAATCTGCCAATACATACAATCGCCATATTGTATGGTCTATTGGGGACAGCACCACTCCGGGAAGCGGTATTTTTTATGCTAAGTATGATGCACTGGCTGACGAATTGTGGGGTAACAAAAAGTTTTCCTATTTCTGGGATCCTAAATCTTCAAGCGGTATGGGTAAGCTCATTGAGCCAATCTCTACAGAACACAAAGCTGTTTTTGATAAGGCTGCCGGCATCAAAAAGATCGCAGCCAAAAAGAAAGATTGATTGGCTATTGCATTCTTAAAAAAGATTGGATATTATCTCTTTAATGAAAAGAATTAAGCTTTCAGAGCAAGAAATACTTGCCGTCATCGTTAATTCTCAAAGAGAACTTAAAGTTGCATTTGAGATGCTTCCCAAAAGGCCCGGCTCCCCCAAAGAAGGAGACCTCCTTAAGAAGGCAATTTTAGATGACTTAGATCTACTTTTGACCAAAGTGTATCAACTTAATATACAAGAAAATAATCTATATGATTCCGTTTTTAAGCTACCAGAGAAGGTAGTCAGAGCTAATTGATGTTTACCTGGATAGTAGGTCTTTCGTGGTTTCTCATGTATCAGCTGGGCCTTGTCACCAGCTTGCTTGCTTGTATGGCCTATTTCGTATTCACTAATCATAAACATCCTCGTATTAAAGCAATGTTTTTGTCCCTAGTGTGGTTTGTGACTATTCCTGTATTTGCAGGGTATTTGCTTTGGAGCAAAAAGAATCAAATTAAGGAACTCGGAGAACAATTAAAGGCACTTCGCCAAATGCAAGAACAGCTTGCAGCAATTAATCAACTGTCCTTCGGGGCAGGGACAAAAGAAGGAGAGACGTTTGACCAAGGTTATGAACAATAATAAATTTTTTAAGCCCAACAACAAGGGGCTTCAATATAGAATTAATGATCGGATCAGAGCCAGACAAATTCGGCTTATTGATGCTGATGGAGGTCAGGTTGGTGTTGTATCCCTTGATGAAGGTCTGCAAAAAGCCAAAGGTGCTGGGCTTGATCTAATTGAAATCGCGCCAGATGCCAAACCTCCGGTATGCAAAATAGGTGACTTCGGAAAAATGCGATTTGAGGCTTCTAAAAAAGAAAAAAACAATAAACAACACCAGCAAGTCATTAAAAATGTGCAGTTTTCTCCTAATATAGGAGAGGCAGACCTGTTTAGAAAAATTTCTGAAATACAAAAGTTTATAGATAAAGGATATAAAGTAAATATTCAACTTATAATGAAGGGACGGCAACAACAACACGCTAAACTCGCTCAAGAACACACTGTCGAAGTAATTAAACAAAAATTAGTTGAGGCAGAAGTACAAGATATAAAGAGGCAAGATAACAAGATTACCGCCTGTATCATCAAAGTAGATAAAAATTAGATGGATACACCTCCCAGCATAGAAATTCTTGGCCAGCACGTCGGACAATGCACCCAATGCAAGGATGCAGCAAAAGAGGCGCTGGCTGGAAATCAGGATTTCTGGGATGAAGAGGTTTGGAGCGTTTTTTGTTGTTCAGTTGGAAGGCAATTAAGAATAGACGCGATTCAAGAGCTTAGTTAGTGTCCTCATCTAATAATCTAATGATAGCAAATTGGTTCTCAAGTAGGTTCCTCTTCCTGGCTCCATTGTTCATCTTTAACTAATTTTTTCCAAGACTCTGGACGGGATTCACTCTTAACATGGATTACCGGGCTCCACTTGGGAACACGAGGTTTAAAGTGGAGCTTTAGGTTGGCTTCCGCAGGAGTACGATCAGATTTAGCATTGTTGCACGTAAAGCAGCTTGTTACACAATTTAACCAGTTAGTTCCGCCTTTTCTAGAGCGCGGAATGATGTGGTCGATTGACAAATCTTCCACCTTTTTGCGCTTACCACAGTAAGCACAAGTGAAGTTGTCCCGGCGAAAAACCGCCTTAGTCGAAAATTTCACCGTTGTTCTAAAAATATCATCATAATTAGTAAGAATAATTACCTCAGGCGTAGGAATATTAAGATTCGGAGTTTTGATGTAAGATTTTGCCTCAATCGTCTCTGGGGATTCTTCTAGCCACTCCTCCCAAGAATAAGTAAGGTAAGTTCCTGTAGCTAATATTTTAGCACTGTTTCGCATCAATAAAATCACAGCGTTTTTAACAGTAATTGTCCCTATGGACACCCATGATCTGTTTAAAACCAAGACATGTGAGCTTAGAACATCCATGTTAGCACTTATTTAGTAGAAGTGTGACAGCGGTCAAAAAAAGTATAACCCACATCAACTTCTTCTGTGAGGTTATCGCATTTTCTAGAGAATTCAAGCGTTGATTGTTATCTACAATCTTTTGTAAGAGGTCTTCCTGGGATGTCATAATGTATATTATATCAAAAAAGAAGAACCTCGCACCAGGCGAGGTTCTTCTTATGGAGATGCCGGATTTGAGCCCGGGTCCAGAAACGCTTCCATAAAGGAATCTACGTGCGTAGCTGATTGTTTGTTTTCTCTAAACGGCCCGACAAGCCCGAAGGATCAGCACGGTCCGTTTAGTATAGCCCTCTTATCTTCACTACACGATAGAAGACATCTCGTGTAGCTAGCTCCACTTGCTTGTCCAACATCCGTTTCCTCTCAGGAGCAGAAGATTATCCGGACACCTCACACTACCTAAGCAGTGAGAGCGATTTCCTCACCGACGAGAATGCGAGCATCCTCCTCTGTGAGGCCATCGGGAACGCCATCTAAAAGATTGGCATTTAGGTTTTTTGAATATTGAATGCAGTTATCCTCTGCAGCACGCATCCAAGACTTTCACGCCCTGTCGATGCTTTCATCCCCCTGTGCTCTTGATTTTACGGTCTCTTTTGGGAGGAGTCAACTCAAATTAGTGTTTTTTTCTTTTTGGCTTAGTCTTAGACTTCTTTGGACGTTGTGCTCGGATTACAGCTGATTGCGTCTTAATCGATAGTAAAAACACTATTATTAGGAACAATCCAGCACCGAAAGTTACAAACAAATTAGTCATACCTATATCAGATTTGGTTTCCTTAATGTGTTTGAACTTGCGCGATTCTTTGAGTGCAGTAATTGCAGAGATCTTAAATTTATCCTGTGCATTTTTACATCCAGTTGCCCACAAAGGACCTACGTCAGGCGGTAATGATGATGGTTGCTCTAAGAAACCAGTTCTATTAATTTTCCCCCAGATAGCTCTAGACTCACCCGGCTTATCCGTAGCGGTTGGTGGAACGTAAATATCCGCGTTGCAGTTACCTTGATAAGTCATGTCAGGAGACATCGCTTTTCTAAGTAAGTCTTCGAATTCTGGGGTTCCTGGGCGGATTCCAGATGTTTTAGCTAATCGCGTGCCCAGGGTCTCTAGTCTAAAGACCAGATTACGAATATATGTCATCTGAGCAGCGTCAGATTCTAAGTGTTTTTCTTGCTGTTTTTGTATTTTTCCAATTTGAACAGCATTATGGACATTAACTGCCGCATTAGCAGCAGCTACTCCTACCATAGCTACGGCTGCTTGCCCCAAATTACTGCGCTGTTGCACGGGCAGCCCTCAATTTCTTTAACTTTCTTTTAGTTTTAATAGTGTAGCCTAGCATCAAAAGAATAACACCAGCATTTACTAAGAGTTTAGTGGTTAATATGCTCTGCGAGAGTTGTTTTTCTTTTGATAAATCTCTTTCTATGAGCATATTTTCTTTTTGTTCTTCTCCCCATTCTTTCAGAGCTGCTTTGTGCAATTCTTTGCAGGCCTCGTTCCATTTAGGGCCAAGGTCTAGATCAATATTAGGGGAGTGTGCAGTTAAAACACCTCTGTGGTCAATTTGAGCAAGCAGTGGTCGTGGCTCTCCCTTTTTTGATGGACCATATAAATCTAGCTCACAATTACCTTTGTAGCCTATTTCGGAGTACAGCGTTCGTTTCAAGTAATCATCAAATTTGGGTGTTCCGGGACGTAAACCGAGATTTTCTAAATACAAAATGGCAGATGCCATGCGTTCTAATGATGAAATAAATACTTGGGTGTCATATCGTTTGAGAAGTGCCGCTACGAATGCTCTTTTCATCTTCTTTCTAGCTTTAGCGGCTGCTTTTGCTCCAAAAAAGACATCAATCGCCCCGCCAACCAAAGACCCGCCCAGCACTCCTAGGGGACCCAAAAATATACCAACGCCGGCTCCTATGGTAGCGGCTGATACCGGAGAATCTTCAAATCCACCACTAAATTCTCTCATTTAATCCTCCGCATATTCAATAACCAAAATAGCGTGGCAAATACCATAACTAAGCCTAGGGCACCGCTTACTATCCACCTTCCCTTTTTCATGGTTGACTGAAGCTCTTCTAATTCCGCTGATCGACCTTGCTGCACTAGTTGATCCTGATAAGCCATAATCCACTTATCTTTTAATCCGTGACAGCGCGAATACCAATAAGTCTGGAGGTCCTGTGGTGGTTCTGGCATAGACACAGGAGTTAATAATTTTCCATCTCTAGTGGCTCTAAACATAATAGCACGATTAGGTCCTGGTTCTGATCCAGGAACCCAAACTGTCGCGTTGCAGTGACCTCTGTAGCCAACTTTATTAAAAAGATTGTTATAAAGTTGTTGTTCAAATTCTGGCGTTAATGGATTTAATCCACTAGATATGAGCGCCTCTCCTGCTGCATTGATTTCATCAAGTACCGAATCGACATGACTTTGAACAGCCGCTTGGTTTTTTGTTCTTTTTTCTTTCTTTTTTTCTTTCTTTTTCTGGGTAATAAAACTCCAGGCAGCAATACTTACTCCGGACACCACATCTACGACGGTAGCTAATACTGACCCAACTCTAAAACCTGCAGCTCCGCCGCTCTTCATCGCCTCTTTTACCGCTAGTTGGGCTGCAATTCCAGCCGCCGCACCTCGCATTTTTCTTTTTGCGGCTGCCGTTTGTTCTTTTTTTTGCTGTATTTCAAATTGAGTTGCCAAGTTAAGCTACCTTAAAACTATTTTAACAAAAATGTTGCAATATCACATTATGATTTGGTATTCTTATGGTGAGGATTAAATTATGAGCGTTAGAGCTGATCAAATCAAAATGGGTCGACTAGTTGACCTGCAACGACCGGGCATTGCCCAGTCTTTCATGGTTCCAACTAAAATGGAAAATCAAGTACGTGGAGGCAAACCAACTGATCTCCGCTACACCCCCCGTGCCACACCCGACGGCACCAATTGGACAATCTCTGTCCAACGTCCCGGAATCGCGGAACCGCTTATTACTGCCAAAGCAGAACAGGCAGCGATCAAAGACATCGTTCAAGGAATGTCCAACAAGGAAACTCCCGCCAAGGTGGCAGACCTTAAAACAATGGTTGCCGAAGCCAATGCGGCCAATAAGCCCGCAACAGGGAAGCCAACCGGAGTCGCAGGATTCTTCGCCGGTCTATTCGGGTCCTGGTAGATAATAAATTCTACTTTTGACAACCCTAATAAATAAGCGTAAACTTCCTTTTATGGAAGACCTGAATATCTTAAATCGAGCCACCTTCGATGATAAACAACAATCATTTAAGGTGGTAATCCAACCTTGCATCCTCGAAGGGTATGGATCAATGGATCTCGGGGGTCCGCTTAATGTCTTTTGGATTAAGCACATTGCTTGGAAATATGAGTACATCGATGTCGGATTTCCAGGAGCAAGAGTGCGTTTGCCACTCAAAAAGCCAGTAGTGTCCGTGTCTGATGTCGTTACCGATGTGGATACGGCACTTCCGCCTTTTCAGCAACCCAAGCCAATCGCAGGTAAAATTGAGTTTAAAGTCAAGAATACTAATCTTGACAATAATCACAAATTAGAATTAACTTTTTTGTTACAGGGAACTTTGGTTCGCCCCAAATCCGGCACTGAACCTCTTTCCTTAAAAGCCATGCTTGCATATATTATGATGGACCCTGGAACTAAGGGTCAGCTGGCTATGCAAGAAGCTATGACCGATGAATTGGATCAAACCCTTGTTCAAATGGGGCTAGGTTCGATTCGAGAATCACTTCCTAAGGGATTTGGAGCCATTAAATCACTGCCCGCACCTATTCAGGCCGCTATTATCCAAGGGCTGATTTCTAAAGGACAACTACCAGAATCTATGAGTGCTCTCGCACTCCCTTTCGCAGGCATGAGCGGGGGGAAACCTCAGCTAGCTCTGCCAGATGCTGATCCTCAAAAAGAAGAAAGTGTTTTTATCGGAGATATGATGGAAGTATGTCCAGATGAGTGTCAGGACGTGCTTAAGCGCGAGTATCTAAGAAAAATCGCATCTTTGATGGTAGAGAAAGGCTGGCGTAGAATTTAATGGCACGAGGACAAAAGGCCAGGGCTAGAGTAAAACCAACTAAACCAAAAGCACCTACTAGGCCTGTCGAAAACAGTACTCCGATGTTACTACCACTAGTAGCTCAGTCAGTTGGCCAAGAACTGCTAATTAGAGCAATTGAAGAAAAACCAATTGTAATTTGTGAGGGACCGGCAGGTACAGGCAAGACCATCATATCATTCGGATCTGCTCTTCGAAGTTATATTTACGATGAAGACATCGAACGTATCGTAATTGTTCGTCCAACATTCACCTCCAGCGATGAGCCCCAGTTAGGTTTTTTACCAGGCACACTAGAGGAAAAGATGGCTCCTTTTATGGCACCACTTTTGCGAGATAGTGCTCCTCTGTTATTTAAAAAAGCGTCTAGAAATAGTGGAGATCAAAGATTCGTAGATAGATTTGGTAATGGTAGAGAAAATACTGCTAATATGTTAGCTAAATTTGACATCGAAATAGTACCACTTCATTTGATGCGCGGACGTAGTTTCCATCATTCTTTTATCATTCTAGATGAAGCACAAAATTGCAGCATGGCAGACTTTAAATTGTTCCTAACTCGTGTGGGTAAGAATAGCCGAGTAATTATTGAGGGAGATTCTACACAAAAAGATCGTGAAGATGGAGATCTTCCTCTGCTCATGAAAAAACTCCAGGGGCTTGATTTTGTGGGAATCGTAAAACTCAATTCAGAGGATATCGTGAGAAATGAAATGATTGCTGATATAATTGATCGTTTAGACACTTAAAAAGTCCTAAACTAGACTTGGCAGTTTTTCCAGATATAATCTAGGTATGTATATTCCGGCTCAATCAATGCTAGATTTTAAAAACCTTAGCGAAATCGAGCAAAAAATAGTAATAATAGAATTCGCGAAAACCTTCTTGGCGAAAGAAGGAAGGATGCTTTCCTTCCAGGATCTGGAGGCCCACTCTCTCAGTAGAGGTAATATTCGTAAATTATTTGGTAGTTTAGACCAGATAAGAAAACTGGTAGGAGCCCCAGAAACGCGCAGGAAGCCCAATATGACAGATGATGAGCTTAAATTGTATATTAGAAGTTTAGTGCAAAAGCCCAATAACACTTTGTGTCCAAGCTATCAAAAAATAGGAACACCATGTTTTCATGAGTGCACTTGTTGGGTAACTGATAAAGTACACTTAAACGAGGAGGGTAGGCCTAGAACTTGGTTTCGAGATAAAGAACAATATCTATCGCGTGTAGTTTATTTACTATTCATAGGTCCAATTAAGGAAGGTATGCGCATCCTACATATGTGCGATAATAGTTCATGTTTTATGCCAGAGCATTTAGTGCAGGGAACTGACGAAGACAATGCTGGTCATCGCGAAGAACGAGGCAGACATGGTATTGCAACTAAACCGCGCATGTCATTTCATGGCATAACAAAACCGAACGACTACGAGGGAATATTGAATTGGGTTAAAGCTAATAGCATTATTAGTGAAAGAGGAGAGTGGATATATAATTTCCGACTGGGCACCAGCGGGTATCCACGTATGCAAATCGATTATGTAGAATATAGATTGGCCAGACTTATCCTTGCTAATAAATTAGGCATACCTTATGAAAAAATAATTATAGCTGGGCATAAATTCCCAGAAGGATCTCCTTACGCAGGAGAAAAGCCTAGCAGACTCGATGTAAACCCAGACCATCTTTATGATGCCACAGCGGAACAAAATTCAAATGATGCTCTGGAATATCACAAAGGATGTTCTCTTTCTAGAGAACAAGTTCAGTTTATTTTCGATGAAGCTAAAAAAGCCGACTTTAGCACAATTTCGGCTGTAGAATTTGATACTAACTTAGCAAAGAAATTAAATGTGTCTGCACAGATTATTACTAATGCAAGAACTAGAAAAACCTACAAAAGTTGGCATCACAATGATGCCGTTGTTCTCAAGAAATTAGCAGTAGTCCAGTTAAGTAAACAGGGGACCTATGTCGGAAGATATGATTCTGTGGCGGAGGCATCTAAATCAGTAGAAGGGTGTAAAGCCGCTATATCGAACGCATGCAAAGGCATATATAAGTCTTCCGGAGGATTTATTTGGATGTATGAAACAAAATTCAAGGAAAAATTTTCTACAAACAACAACCAACAGCTACTAAATGAGGAGCATTAATAATGCCATGGTTTTTCAGCTATTCAGAATTTGGACCAGATCTAATACATAGATTGCTTCAAAAAGCCCCTTTCTGTTCTCTTCCTGCCACCGTAGCAAATCATTATGTTACATTTAGAGGTAAAAGTCGAAAATATGGAGGTGGCTACTCTACGATGGAGCCTAAAAAAGGGACTAGAGTGTTTGGTGCTGCGCATCTAGTTACAACAGAGGAGCTGAACCAAATCAGTCGTTATTATCGCGATCACTATACTATAAAAACAGTTCCTATTATTCTTGGTGTTACTCAAGATAAATTTTCAGCTACCACTTTTATTTATAACAAGGAAGATGAAATTGCAGCTCCCAGTGACGACCTATCTAAAGAAATAATTAAAAATTTAAAATTCTTCTGGGGACAAGGCGATGGAAAAACCCCTACTCTTGAAGATTTTGGAATCATGGTGGAGATGTCGGCGGCTAAACCAGTGAAAGTTAAAAAATAATGGAAAACAACGACATAGTTTCATATATTAAAAAATTTCATGAGGCTGGCTGGATGCCAGGATCTGTGGGTGCTGTAGCGCAGCTCATTGTCCACAATGAAAGTAGTAAAAAAATTCTTGTTACTCCAAATAATATTGATATTAACACCTTTTCTACTAACGATTTATTTGTGTTGAGAGATCTTTATGGCAGCCAAGAGATACAGTCTCCCATAAAAGGAAATTTTTCTATTTCCAAATGGGCCCCTGTTTTATTTGCATTGTTATCTAGGACTGACAGCAAATGTTCTGCTTTTATTAGCACTAAAAATTCTTGTTTAGCAGGAGCTAGGGCCATCCAGATGTGGAAAGAGAAGGGAGACTCTCATCCCAACTTATTAAGATTAAGTCATTGTGGCCTCTTACAAGATCTCAACATAGAAGAAACTAATGTTGGAATTCCAATAGTTGATTGCAGCACAGAAGAGGCATTAAATCAAGTTAACAATATATTCGAAATACACGGTAAAAAGTTTCCAGCAATAATAGTTAGGAACTATGGCCTCCTTTCCTGGGGGCCTTCTCTAGGGGATTTGCGGAATAAATTCGAAATTTTAGATAGATTGTTTGAGATACAATTATAGGCCATTTTTTGATAACATAGTTGTATGAGAGATTATTTTCGTCAATTCATTCTCAATCCAACTAACTTAGCCGGAAATCCGCCTGCAGACGCTCCGAATTCCGCCCCCAATCCTTACGATAAGGTTAAAACGCACCTTGTGTGGGCTTTAGCCACGAGCGGCATTGCTTTTGCTGCTTGGAAAGCCGGGCAATGGCACAGCACCTATAAATTAATCCAAAAGAAGCTCGCTGAGTAGCATTTTGGCTTGTAAACATAATACTTATGCTATACTAGAAGCACCTCAAAGGTGACAAATGTTCGGAATTGATCGTGATCGAGAGAAGTTCCGCAAAATTGTTAGAAGCAAGATCAAAGATGATCTACGAAAGTACATGTCCCAAGAGGGTTTTGAAATATACGGTAAGAGTGGAAAGAACAAAATCAGGGTTCCCATCCCCAGAATTACTATTCCCAAGTTTACTTGGGGGGATAAAGGTGGTGGTGTCGGACAAGGCAATGAGGGTGACGGCGGAAATGGGAATGAGGACAATCCTCTTGAAGTGGACGTCTCCTTAGAGGAGATGGCAAATCTACTCTCAGAAGAGTTGCAACTGCCCAACATCGAACCTAAGGGCAAAAGTCAGTTGGAACTAGAGTCCCACAAGTATCGAACTACTAGGACCTCTGGTCCAGAATCTCTCAAAATTTTCAAAAAGACTTACTTTCAAGCACTTCGACGCCAGATTATGTGCGATGAGTACGATGTAAAAAACCCAGTAATCCTTCCAATCAAGGAAGATAAGAGATACCGAGCATCTAAGCCGCTATATGTCCCCAATCATCAAGCTGTGGTTTTATACCTGATGGACGTTTCTGGGTCCATGGGAGAGCTACAAAAAGAATTAGCAAGACTAACCAGCTTCTGGATCGATCTCTGGTTACGCAGCCAATACAAAAATATCACTTCTCGATACATCATTCATCACCACGATGCTAAGGAGGTAAATCAGCATGAATTTTATCACACCCACGAGGGTGGCGGTACTCGTATTTCCTCGGCTTACACCCTAGCCAAGGACATCATTAAAATAGAATTTCCACCAGATGATTGGAATATTTACATATTTCAATACTCCGATGGAGAGGATATGACGTCAAATTCGGAAGACGCTGTGCAGCTCATCAAGGAGTTACTACCCGCCGTTAATCAAATTTCCTATTGCCAGGTTCGCGCAGGTGGAACTTTCCAAGAGATTTTGACTCGTAATTTTAGTGCCGAACCCAAAATCGTAACTGCAGCAGCTTACGAGAAAACTCAAATCCTCGACGCGATTAAGCTATTTTTCTTGCAAGGTCAGTAATCCAACACTAGACCCGCCATTAAATTTAAGCTACATTAGGTTCATGCAACTAAAGTGTAGCCGTTATGTTTTTTCTTATAATTCTTCACCGGAAGTAGTTAAAGACTACATTATTAGAGCAGCTAATCTAGCCGAAACTACTTACGGGCGAGATCAGAATTTTTCTCGACTCAATCAAGTTTTTGAGCAAGCCAGATTTCTCGGATGGCCGATTCCTCGGTATGGTTCTGCAATCCCCGAAGAATTCTCCGATATACCACCGCCCGGCATAGACCATATATTTGAAAATCAAGCTAAACTTCTAGTAGATATCGCACCTATAGCCAGGGTAATGTTGACCAATGGACAACATTGCTCTGTTAAAATGATTTGCAGTAGCACTGCAGCGGGGGATCTCCTGTGGAAGTGCCATCTTCTAACGAAAGATGGTTGTCCCTATGTTGTGAGAAAGGGAAAATCATATAAGGTCGCCACTAAGGGCACTAAAATTGTTTGCCAGACAGAGACCTTACCTTACGATGAGAAAGAGGTATTTGAAGCTTTCGGTGGAGATAAAGAAGGTGTTTGGCCGGTCCCATTCCTTCCTGAATTTTGCATAGACAGACCCATTGCAGGCATCTTTGCGCCGGAGAGCGGTGTTGTAGAATCTATGAAAATTCACGAAAAAAATCCTGTTATCGTATTGGCTACAGAAATGGTTCCCTGGTATCGTGTTCTGTCTGCCGATACTACAAAAGCTCTGACCACGGATGACAGAGAATATGAAGAGGAGCAATATAGAGATCAAAAGAAGGATAAAAAACTTGGCAAACTAGTGGCAGGTTGGGAAGAGCTAGACGATGAATCACCATATGAAGAAATGGAACATCCCGAGCTACCCAAGACCACACCTGAAGAGCCTCCTCAATATATTAACTTGCAAGTGGAACTGTCACAAGTAGAAGCCAAATATTTACAAAGTTATGATAATCAACTAAGTGAGCTGGGAATTGCCTCAAGAGATGAGGCAGAACAGCTTAAGAATGATGTAAAACATAAAGTTAGGGCTGAAAAATGGATGCTCTTTGCTGTTCAGCGAGCGCGTCTATTGGCGAACGCTTCCCAAAAGATAGGTTGTTTAGTATCTTTGGTGCAGAGGCATCGTGATCAGCAAATACTTATTGTGCAGCCTCATCAAAAGTGGGCCGAAAAATTAGCCAATGTGTTGGCTGTCAAGGGCTTTAAGGCCAAGTTTTGTTCCGGAGAAAAGAATCAGTTACGAGATTACTATGAAGGATCCATACCGGTAATGGTTACTTCTTCGATTAAAAATGATATGCTTCTTGAAAATATAGTTATTATTCTTGTTACAAGCTTTGGCTCTCCAGAATGGTTAGACCAAATGATGGCAAATACATTAGTTTATGCAATGAGCATAAAACAACTAGGATATGAAGATAATAATTTGATCACTGAACACCCTAATCTCGATGTTCTTGATGAATACTACACTGGACCTGCCATCGATCTGCTAAAGCTGGAAACTCCACGAGATACTCCGCGAGAGAATAAAGTTATAACGTCAGCACCAGTAACGGCAAGCGCAGAAGTAATGCCCCCAGGAGAGATAAAGCCCGAAGGCCCAACAGATGTCGAGCCAGAAGCCAAGTCCAAACGTGGAAGAAAAAAGACCAAATTTCGAATCAAACCGGACACAGGAGAGCCAAAAACGGCTCCTTCCTATGAAAAAGCGCTGGAAATGGCAAAAAAACTAGAAGGTGAGGGTAGAAAAGTAGAGATTTACCCACCAGATAGTGAAGAAGCCTCCTATATTAGTGGGCTCGGGGAGCTAGATAAATAATGACACCTTTTCAAGAAGAACTTTATAGATTACTGCAGGACTGCAAGCAAGAAAGTAATGCCTTCACTTCTGCACAAGAAGATGCAGGTAATGAAATCACTAGGTTAATAAAATTTTCTAATGCATGGGATTTCAAAGATAAATTTGAAAATGTTAATAAAGCCAACGAACAGTTAAATACCAAACTAGCACAAGAAAAGGCAGAAGCAGAAACACGGACTATTAAAAGTATCACACGAGAGTTAATTCCCATCGTTGATGATTTGTTCTTGTTGCTGCGGGTATCTTCCGATAATGATGCGATCAATAAAACAGTAAGACTCCTACTTGTAAATTTCGAAGGATACCTTAAACGCCACGGAGGAGGCTTTATCCGACCCAAAATCGGAGAGGCACTTAATCCCGCTAAACATAAAGCCGTATCTGTCATCGAAGTTCCTGTTCACACAGGTAATACGATTGAAGAAGTGTTTCGTATTGGCTATTATATTGAGAATCAAGTTTTGCGAGAGGCCGAGGTCAAGGTTAAGTGTGCGGTTAAAACCGCGTAATTTACTTCTTGTCACCAGCAATCTGTAATACTTTGTGTTTTACAATTTTAACGCAGATATCATAGAGTTCGTTGGATAGTAGGTCAGGTACATTCTGGAAGAGTACCGGCAGTGGTATTCGACTTCTTCCAGCGCCAGGTTTTCCGCCCCCACCACCAAAAGCTGTTTTTACAAATTCATCCACATTGAGTGATGAGTTGCTGCGAATACTAATATCGATATAGTTATCAACAATAGCGAAAATTACCGATGTACGAACCCCCTCTATTTCTACAAAACGTTCTGCCAGATCAGACAGAATACCACTGCGAGCCTCTGGTATAACACCAACACCACTAACTAATAAAGTTCCTTCAATCGTTTTATTGTTCCATGCCAAACAAAATAAGTCATTGTAATAAGTCGGTCGAGGGTAGTTGATGATCTCTTTAAAAAGTTTTTGATCTTTTTGTCGATGGCAAAAAGACATGGCTTGATAATCTAGCTCACAGGTCGTTTCCACAATGCCATTCTTTGTGTCGGTGATGATTCCAATCAATAATGCTGTAGCTATTCTTTGGCCAACTTCTGAGTTGAAATCCATTTCAGCGGCAATCAGATATTCCAGGATAATAGACGATGTTGCCCCTACAAAACGCACATCCGATCCGATTTTTGCGGGCATAGATCCCTCCTGTTCATGATGGTCGATTACTATATCCGGCTGAACGGGCAGTAATGTAGCAGGAGCATCAATCGCAATTATGCAGGTATAGCCATCTTCTACTTCAAATTTTTCTTCTGGTTGAACTGAAATGTTTAATAAAGTACGAAATGTTTTATTTTGCGCTCGATTGAATGTCCCCTTATAAAAGGATGTTACTGATTCAGCGCCCAGCTTCTGAAGTAGGTGCTCCATGGCAAAGGTACAGGCAAGACCATCTGGGTCTGGAAAACCACTAAAACATGCAACTTTTTTCAGGTTGGCTGTTCGCAATAAGGGAAGCAATTTTGCTTTTTCGACTGGTATATTATCTGGGGTTAGGCGAGTCGTCTCCCTTTTTGGCGTTTCCGCGGCTGACATAAGTGTTGCACTTTCTAGTTTTCAGTTTAGACTGAATTTTTCTTTATACAAGGACTAAAGCACATGACCAAACTTTTACTTGATGCATCTAATGCATGGTATAGAAGTTACCTTGCGACTACCCTATCACCTCCGGGGGGACCATGCATGATCATGACCTACATGCTACGCAAACTATGCCAACGATATGGCCGAGACAATGTGGTTGTCTGCTGGGATGGTGGCGATGGTGGCCGTAAAAAGCTAGACCCAGAATACAAAGGACAGCGTACATCTCGCCCTGGTGTCTGGGAAGACATTGTTTACATGTATCAAATGGTTGATTGTCTGGGGATACCTCATTGTCAAACAGTTGGGTATGAAGCAGACGATGTCATTGGATCTCTTGCAGTTAGGCTTTCTCCACCTAAAGCACCCAATGAAGTTTTGATTCACTCTTACGATAAAGACTTTTATCAACTGGTTTCTTCCAACGTAAAAATTTTTCGACCCGAGCGAAAGTTTGGGGGAAAAACGTTTCCAGAGCAAATTATCGATGAGACAGGAGTTGTCGAAGAATTTGGCTGCAACCCAGATAAAGTGACTATTATAAAAGCATTCCAAGGAGATTCTTCAGATAATATTCCTAGGATATCTATCAGATTTACTCAAAATTTCTTGAAGCCTTTTTATGCAGCAATTGCAAAATCTAGTTCTGTTAGCAGTTTTTATGAAAATCTTGATGTCCTGGATAAGAAATATCACGAAGAGTTGCTGGCCTTCAAGGAGCGCGCCCTGCTCAATGAGAAATTGGTTAAAATAAATACCACACTGGATAGCAAGGCCACTCAATCCAATCAGGATTTCCAAGTTTTTTCTACACTTTGTGAGGAATTGGAGATCACCCGGCTCAAAGCTAGTGATTGGCAGGAGATGCCCACAAATACCTCAGAGTTACCTCCCTTACAGAATTCTCTGTTCTAAACTTTTTAAATCCAAAAGTATTGTTAATATAGTCCTATGCAACGAACACCACCGATAATTGTCGCCCTCGCGCGTCTGTATGATTATCACAAACAAGAACTCTGTACAGTTGTATCCAGCGGTCAAATTCCATTGTCAGATACCCGCTTGAAGGATAAGATTTCTTTTTTGAAGGAAATCGCCTCTACACTCTCTACTGTGATGCAAGTAGAGAAATTAAGAAGTAAGGAGGTAAATCCTGAACTTAAAATGCCTGACGAGCAAGCTAACTTAAAAGATCCCGCCCTTGATAACAAGAGAAAGGGGTCTCACGCGCCCCCTAATACTAACCCAAATGTAGATTTAAATGGATTCCCTGGAGGCTGGCAACCATGAAGCATCCTAAGATTCTTGCTTATCAATACACATTATCCATCAAAGATGAGAAATTGAGCCCAGACGTAACTAAAATTAACCAACTATTGCTTGGCTATCCATGGGAGCAAGGGTTTCAACACTATAACCCCAGAGCCCGCTTTTATTGGGGATTTAGTATCTCTGGCTTTGGGGGTGATTTAGTTCCCATCATTGATGCTAAAATCGAAACGACCAAAGCCTCATTTTCTAGCCCAGAATTCATTTTAGAAGTCGGAGTGATGCCTAATAAATTAATTCCCGCGGATCGGAAAAAATTTGAGGAATTACTAGAATCAACTCTTGAAGATGAAGATTTTAAGGTTTTTTGGGACAGTGATCCGCGTGGCCCACGTAAACGATCCTTCAAAGAGAAAACAAAGATTTTAGACGAAGTTAGAAAGCTTCCGGCTTATTCTGGGGAAGACGATCCCAAAATGGAAGACATAGATGTTTCCTTAGATGAAGCTATGAAGTACTTTGGGTTTGAACCAGGCATTAAGCCTAAGAAGGCCGCTGAGGATTACAGAAAAACCCTTAAAGAAAAACAGTTAGTAACGCATCCTGACACTGAAAGCGGCTCGGAAGATCAATTTCTATATTTACAAAAGTGTCGCACAGTTGTGGAAAAATATTTAAAGCGGTATATTTAAGAGGTGGATTACTACCAAATTTTAGGCGTTTCAAAAAATGCCTCTCAGGATGAAATTAAAAAAAGTTATCGCAAGCTCGCCAAACAGTATCATCCTGATGTTAATAAAGACGATGCTTCTTGTACTGCTAAGTTCAAACAGATCAACGAAGCGCATGATGTGCTTGGAGACCCCAGCAGAAGACAACAGTATGATTTAGAGCAAACAGGCGGTCTCCGCGGAGACAGCGGAGGTTTCTTCTCTGGATTTGAAAGTATTTTTGGCGGTAATCCATTCGGCAATATCATATTTTCAAGCTTAAACAGCCATCTTAACATCGAAATGTTGCTAAAACTAGAATTCTTAGAGCCCAAAACAGACATTCAAAAAATGATACGCTTTGATAGGAATGTCACATGCAAGAAATGCAGTGGAAGTGGAGCTACCACATTTAAACCAGGATATTGCGGATCATGTCACGGCTCGGGACAACAACAGATTAAAGGACTGCTGGCATTTGCCCAAATGGCTACGTGCCAAAATTGCAGGGGTTTTGGAAGAATGCCTGAACAAGTTTGTGGTTCTTGCAACAAAGGTGTGGTAACCGAAAAAGCCCAGCTAAATGTCACTATTCCCGCAGGCATCTCTAGTAACAAAATAGTTAGATTACCAGGAGAAGGCCATCAACTTTTGCAAGGAAAAGGAGACTTGCGACTCATAGTTACGGTGGAACAGCATCCGGCGTTTGACCGTGAAGGGATTCATGTCATCTCAAGAGTAGAATTTACCTATCCGCAATTATTCAAAGGAGCTACGTTAGAGGTCCCCACAATATGGGGAAAAGAAAAATTAGTAATTCCTCCAAAAATAAAGCCCGGAACTAAATTGGTAATACCAAACAAAGGATTCCCCGTTCCCGGAAGAATGATGGCGGAAGAGCGCGGACAACATTATGTTGTCGTGGATTTAAAATATCCAGATCTAAAGTCCGAAGACCACGCACAGATATTGTTGCAACTACAATCCCTATATGATCCGAAGAGCTAAACGTTCAACTATTGTAATTAGAATAAATCTGGGTATAAATTAAAGCATGACAAAAGACATGCTCTTTGAAGACAAAGCCAGACAAGCTATTTTCGAGGGTGTTAAGATTTTGGCCCGCGCCGTTAAAACCACGTTAGGTCCTACCGGAAGAAATGTAGTTATCAAAAAAGGCAATGGAGCGCCGCACATCACCAAAGACGGTGTCACAGTCGCCAGGGAAGTATCCCTTCCAGATAAATTTCAAAATTTAGGAGTCGAACTCGTTCGTGAAGTAGCAAATAAGACTGCTACGGCCGCTGGCGATGGAACTACCACCGCTACCGTGCTTGCCGAAGCCATTCTTGAGAATGGTGCCAAATTTTTAGCCAGTGGGGTCAATACCACAGAATTGAAACGCGGCATTGACCTTGCTGTTAAGGCCGTTGTTGCACATCTGGATAAAACCTGTAAGAAGATTACTTCTGAGCAGGAAACTATTCAAGTTGCAACTATCTCAGCTAATAACGATCCCGAGATAGGTAATCTACTTGGGAGCCTGATTAACGATATCGGAGCTAACGGGGTGGCAACTGTCGAAAAGGTTGCTGGCACCGAATTGCAGGTCCAAAAGGTAGAAGGATTGCAAATCCGAGGTGGCTATTTTAGCCCTTACTTCGCCAATAAGGATAATGGAGAAGCCGTTTACGATGACCCTCGTATCTTGATTTACGATGGAAGAATCACCGCAGCAAGAGATTTAATTCTTGGAAACCCTAACGGGTTTTTGGAGAGAGCCCTTGTTGATGGCCGACCACTAGTTATTATTGCAGAAGGCCTCGATGGTGAGGCTTTTCATGCTCTAGTTCTTAACCGAGTCAATGGTGGGCAAAAAATACTAGCCGTTAAAATACCGTTTGGTGTCGATAAAATTTCACTTCTCGATGATATCGCTACCTTGACTGGAGGCAAGGTCCTTTCTCGTGAGGCAGGATGCAAGCAACTTCACAAAGTAAGTTTGGATGAGCTGGGGACCGCAGGTAGAATTGTTGCTACCAAGGATATGACACTAATACTTCGTGGAGGTGGTGATCCAGAACAAATTACAGCCAAAGTTGAGGCTTTACAGGCCTCCGCCGCAGCTGCTACCACTGATTACGAGAAGAAGATCTATAAGGAACGTGCTGCCAAGCTGAGTAAAGGAATAGCTATAGTCAGAGTTGGAGCCGCTTCTGAGGTAGAGTTAAACGAGAAATATGATCGCATTGAAGATGCTTTATACGCAACACAAGCCGCAGTAGAAGAGGGGATTGTTGCTGGGGGTGGCGTTGCACTCGCACGTTGTGCCAGTGTTGTAGATGCGTTAATTCCGACGCTAGAGAACGATAACCAGAGAATGGGAGCCAAAATTCTAAAGATGGCACTAAGCTCACCTCTTAAGCAAATTGCAGCCAATGCTGGGTTATCGGGAGATGTTGTTCTTGATAAAGTGTTGTCTAATAAAAACATTACTCATGGTTATAATGCTAGGTCTGGAGAATACTGTGACATGATGGTCGCCGGAATTATAGACCCAGTCAAGGTGGCCAAAGTCGCTCTGCTCAATGCTGCAAGCGTTGCAGGTTTAGTACTTACAACAGATGTTTTGCTCGTAGAGAGCGAGAGTCAAAATTCTAATAAGCTAAGTTGAAGTTGTGCCTCCGCTTGGCGGGTAAGCGGTTGACATTTAATGCTTCCGGTTACCCTCAGGTAAGAAATACCCTGATGCTTCAAAATAAATTTGAAGGACAATCCGATCTCTGATTTATTTTCCATCGTAAGGTTGTCTACTCGAACGTTTACTCTTGCAGCCACTTTAAAGTCAAACCAATCAGCTCTATACAGAGCTTCTGGGCTTTTAATTCCCAGATTGTACTTTTCTCGAAGTGTTTCAGTTCGTTGAATAGCTTCAATATCCGAAAGAGCGGTCTCTGGATTATCTTCAATGTCCAAACGCCAACTTTCCCAAGAAAAGCGTCCCTCGTTGGTTAATCCGAGAGGTCCGATTTGTAATATTTCTATTCTGCTGCCAATCTTATGAGTAATAGTTGTCTGGCCCCCTTTTTCAGGAGGTAAAGATTCGCGCCAGGTTCTATCCCACCAATGGTAACCATTGTTTGAACTCTCTAGTTGGTAACTGCGCATTCTTTTGTCTAAATCAAAAGGGTGTGAGTAGGTTTGGTTCCAATAAACAGCCAGTTGTTGTTTATAATATCTGTTGGCTAATTTTTCAATCTGGGAATAAATCACTCCTTGTATACCACAATACTCATAATTTATGTGATATGAAGGTTGATTCCCATAATCGTTCCAGTAATTACCACCTGGATAAGAAGTATCCAAATTAATTCGCAGGTCTAGGTCTTTTATCCAGGCCAACCTTTGAGCAGAATCCGGATCAGGAATCTCAACTCTTGGCGCTGATTGATGTTGCGTCGGTTTGTGAGAGTTGTCTAGGCTAGCCAACTCTAATGGTAATTCTTGGGCAAGGCAAATATTTGACATAAGTCCAAGTAATATAAGACATATCTTGTGCAAAGGAACCCATAATGGTTGTAACATAAAGAAAGAGAAATAAAACAATATATTTTGCTATCATTCATCTATGAGACCAGGATACCTACGATCTGTTCCTATTAGACAATCTCGGAAGCGACCATTTTCGTCTAGCCTAGGGGGATTCGGAAAGGGTATGATGGCACCTCCGCCCTCTGCCACTTCGACAGGTCCTGCCATCTATAAAGACAGTAAGTGGGTTTGTGATGGACCAGAACCGAAAGCGGAATCCGATGGCTACTGGACATGCTGTCCAGCTGGATGGAAAAAAGCCCCCTTCGGAGATAAAAATCCGTGCAAAGGCGATGAAGGATTAATGACGTGCGGCCCACTTCCTGAAGGAATGGACCCGGCGCAATCTAAGTGTTGCGATGATCAGAGAGAGTGGAGACAAATAACTGATCCAAATGTAGATCCATGCTCACTCATTAAAGGGCACCAAGGAGTAGTAACCTCCGAAGATATACTTGCCCCAGAATTAGAGGTGGCCAGAGAGCCCATAGTCACGCCTAAAATGATGATCGCCGGAGGAATCGTTGCTGTATCTTTGATTGCCCTCGCATTACTAGCTCGCTAAGAAGAGTTTTACAAAAAGCTTATTGGAAAGGGCATGCGGATGCCTTGATCTTCGAATATGCGTAATGATGCCATTTTTATTAACGTTTGTGCACTTGGTCAAAGTAAATGCAGACACCAATCCGCTTCTATTAAGCCCTGCGGCACAAGAACTCACCACATTTTTACCAGATTTAAGATAGTTGGATGCTGCAGTAGAGGCTTCATCAGATAGCTTCAAAGTAGTAATGATTTCTTCTGGCGAAAGTTTAGACGTATCGTCCAAAGGGATAAATATTTTATTTATCGACGGATTACTAATGTATGGTTGAAATTCCTTAGCCGCGTAGATTATTAAACTAATATCATTTTCCTTGATTAGGTCTGGTATTTCTCTTATTCCTACCTGGAAAAGTTTACCCCCAGACGGATGTACGTAAATAAGGCTCATTATTTCCTAGTTCTTGAAATGAAAAGACCTATTGCAAGTAATGCAACCAGGGGGACTCCATATTTTACCACTCTATTATCGGACCAACTTCCTAGTCCATCAGTAGAGCCGAATAAAGACGTTTTGAGCCAACTAAGTATATCTGAGGAGGCGGCTGGGGACGCTTCTGGTCTTGAAATCGCCCTAGCGGCTGGTCTGGGCCTTGGAGCAGATGGTCTCTCAGTTTTATACTGTGATACTAATTCCATCAACCGTTGTTGATCATCTGGTGCTTTAGAAGCTCTGGCAAGAGGAGGAGCATAAGATGGCGGTGGACTACCAGTATAGGCACTAGGCGGTGCCATCGCTGGAGCACTGGTCACCATTGAGTTAGTGGCTGCTACTTGAGCAGTGAGTGCCGCTAATTCTGCTTCTTGAGCAGCAGTAGGTCCAGTTGACTGTGGCGATGGTTGACTTATTTGCTGAGTTTGTTGCGGTTGCTGAGACTGCTGTTGTTGCTGCTGTGGTTGCTCTTGTTGCGCGGGAGCCGCTGTCGGTGGCTTTAATTGGTAAGCCGGATCATCTTCACATTCTCCTGGCTCTTCTTCCATTTCTCCTGGATCACAATCTCCCTCACATGGAACTTGTTTTGGCGGCCCCATTTTATCGCCTTCTGGACATCTAGTGTCTTGTACATATGGTTGTCCCGTCGAAGTATTTATTGCATTTTCTACTGTCACCCCGCCCGGAGGTGCATCTGGCATAGGTTGAAAACTTCCTTTTCCAAAACCGCTCAAATTAGAAAATATACGAGGTCTCTGATTAGCCCTAGTTGCTCTAGAAACTAATCCTTGAAATCCGGCAAGATAGCCTGGACGTAGATTTTTCTTCATGTAGTAATTATACAAAAAGTTATTGAAAATTGATATAATTCACATAGGTAAAACAAAATTAGCTTCCAAAAAAATAACTGTTTTGTTATCCTAAGTAAAGGAGAAAACTAGATGTATATTCGCCAAAATTCAACGAGTAATAGATTAGGATCGTTCGAAGGCACAGGCCTCCGCAGTTTTGGTGAAACTCCAGAACAAGCAGATGCAAGAGCCCAGAATTTTGAGGCACAGGCACTTCAAAAGAGAAGTGACGCTGCTGCAGTAAAAGACTCACCGCTGGCCAACCAGAAACGCACTGAACTGATTAATGCGGCTCTTAGCCTCGAAGCCCAAGCCAGAAGCGCTCGTGCCAGCGCAGCATCCGAACAACGTAAGCTAGATCAAACCGCCGCCGCTGATCGGGAGAGAAGCCAAGCCATTATCGGAATGTCCACCAACCTCCTAAATGTAGGAGCTAACGTTGGCACTGCCTTTATGCAAGCGGATATGGCTCGTAAAGCAGCCAAGGATGCAGCCAAAGCAGCCCAGGGAATGCCAGCACCGGTAACTTACGTCACTCAAGGTGGTGGCGGCGGGGGTGGCCTAAGCACAGGGGCTATACTAGGAATAGTAGGCGGATTGGCCGCCGTTGTAGTGCTCGTGGTTGTAATGTCCAAAAAGTAAGGCATAACAAATATGTCATATGAATATAAAAATAAGCAGCTAGGTGACTTTGGCCAGGGCATAAGTCAGGCCGATGTATTAAACCTAGTTAGCGGCGCAGTCTCCACCGCCGCTAACGTGGGTCTCCAAGTTTATGCTCAAAAAGAAGCAGCCAAAGCCGCCAAACGTCAAGAAAAAATAGACGCCATGTTAGCTGCCCAGCAACAACCCCAAGTAATAATGCAAGGCGGTGGTGGCGGGAATTCTTCTTTAATGATAGGCGCTATTGTTGGAGGAGCTATTTTGTTAGGGCTTCTGGTATTTGTTCTAACTCGTAAAAAAGATGCGTCCTCGCAAATGGGGGGCGCTGTTGGGCCTACAACTTCTTACGCACCAACCTCATTCGCACCAGCACCTCCTGCTCCTCGCATTAAAAGGATGAAAAGAGTTTCACGTCCTAAATTAGGCCGCTGATTTGGTAACATCCAATTATGGATTTAGATAAAATTTCTTACTCAGAACTTTTGCAACACATTGATAAATTAAGATCTCAGGGTATTTCTGATAATCACTCTGATATGTTGAAAGCTAAATGGAAGCTTCGAGAATTTCTTGGTAAAGATGAAAAATCAACTGCAATTGTGCCAAAGCTTAAAAGTATCCAAACAATAACTTTGAGTCAAGCCCCAGAAGAGCCCCGCTACAATAAATTTGTAATATTAGGAGTGGCATTTGCATTAGCAGCAATGCTTTACAAGTTTAAGGGGAACAATTAACCGCGACAAATCTTCCAGGCAATTAGACCACCTAGTGCAGCGGCAACGGCTACTCCTGTAGCTACTACCATAAACATTCCAGCTTTAGGGCTGCCATAAGGAGCCATGACTTTTTCGATTCCAAGACCAGTTACTACCACTTCAGGCTTTATCAATCTCATCAAAGCCGCATTGTCGCTTTGAACCGCAGTTGCAGGAGGCGTCCCAGGTTTCATAAGCTGAGCAATGTCAATCGTTATTTCCGGAGTTATGTTGCTCCTTATAATAATTTTTGCATTCTTGCTAGCTTCTCCGACAAAAGTACTGAGCAAATCGGGTAATCCAGCACCCAGACCACGATTTCTTCTGAATTGTCTATTGGTTGTTCTAATCATGAATACATTATAACAAATTTAAAAATAATTTCGTAATAATCCAAACTCGATTAGGAATCCCCGGCTTAGTCCGGGGAGTCTTGGTCCGGATTTTTTCTAGAACGTTTTTTGACATCATCAACTAATTGTTGAAGTGGATTTTTCCTAGGTCTTCCCCGGGGTCGTGTGATTTTGTTAGAAGCAACAAAGGGCTTTTTGGGGCGTCCACGGGGGCGCTTTGGCTTAACCGCCGCAGGAGGAGTCTTCTTGGGCCGACCACGGGGGCGTTTTTCCTTTTTAGCAACCGGCAGCTTCTTAGGTCTTCCACGCCCGCGCAAACTTGGTTTGGTTTTTCGACGTAATGGTTCTCCGGCAGACTGGAGGACACGTTTTGCCTGTTTAAGTTGATCACTTAATGTTCTGGATGGACGACCAGGAGTTCTAGCCCCGAAAAGCAAACGTCGAGCTTTTCTAACCGACATTTCCTTGGTTGGTTTAACCGGAAGATGGCGTTGTTGAATAATCTTTCGAGCCCCTCTTTTGGCGAGACGCATTGGTCGTCTTGGGTTAAATCGAAAACGAGCTTTTCTCTGGGGAGCCTCTGAAGGCTCTTGTTCCGGGTGTTCGGAAAAATCTGACTCAAGATATTCATCGTTATCCATTTATTTACCTCGAAGGAAAGTATATCACACCCCAGCCTTGAAAAATAATTTAGGAAATTTATACTATTGGCATGCCAAAAGAAATTCTGTTATCTGAGCACAGTAAAGCCACCCTGACACTACATCACCTTTCCGCAAAGAAGGAAGAGTCGCTTATTCTTTGGTTATCGGAGCTGGTTGCACACAAAAAATCTAAGATTGAAGATAACGCTTTGAAAATTGAAGATATCCAACAACTTATTAAAACACTAAATACGGATATTTCAAATATCGAAGAGCATGTGCAACAAGTCCTTCAAACAACTAAGAATAGTTTGAACAATATACTTAGAGAAATAATTAATGAGACTGGAATTGGGCCCAACACACGACTAAATTTAACATTTGAAAACGGCGAGCCGAAAATACTTGCTCTCGACTGAGTTGCCCCTTAGGGATATCTCGGGTATCCTTTGACGGGGAGGGCTTTGTGCAGGACAGAAAAATGCGATATCTCTTTCCGAGCGGAGAACGTTTTCTGGTTAAATACAAGTTGATCTCTAAAACATTGCCTGTTCCAGATAGAATCTATGATGCTGCGATGCTGGATCTCTCTGAAGAGGGAACTAGACTTCAAGGTGATCTAGAGGAAAAATATATCTACGACTTAGGAACCGGAGACATCCAAATAGGATGTAATATTTATCTTAATGAGAAGATGATCAAAGTTTTGGGCAGAGCCAAATGGTTTAAGCCAGTCGCACCAGGCGAATATGAGTTTGGACTAGAATTCGATCTGACAGCTGACGGTAAACATGAGATTCAGCAATTCCTGATTAGACATCAAATAGATACACGTCGTTTCAAACGAAAGGCCCTTCAGTGAAGAGAAAATTAGTTCTTGTTTTTGAGGATAATCAACTACTTTCCGCATCCTTAGTAGAGCACGGCAAACGAAGCCGATTACACCCCATCACGACCTCCAACGGAGCAATTGGAGAGATTGCCACTGCTCTCCAATCAGCGGTAGCCACCATCGGCAAAGCCGCAAATGATTCTTCCACCGCTACAACCACCGCTACAACCACCGCTACAACCACCGCTACAACCACATCTATAAATCCTGAAATAGAACCAAACTCTGTACCAGAAGCCTGTGGGTTGGTTTTGGAAGCTCCTCGATCCAATCTTGTAGAGGGCTGGACGAGCGCCTCTCTGGCGGCTCCGGGTAATCCTATAGTTGAAACAAATCTCAGCCCGGAGATTTCCACCACCCTTATTTCTGGAGAGATGCGCTCTAAATCCGTATGTGCCCGCCCAAAAGTAGCAGAAACAACTAATTCCTTATTTAAAAGCGTTCTCTTGAAGGAAGTTAGTACAGAAGATTAATTAACAACCAGCAGATGTTATCATAGTTTTATGTTGAACATCAGAGCTGAAGAGAAAATACTTACATATAAAGTTACAACTAGGCCTGGAACTACTACGCCCTTTGTGTTTCCGCTCAAGAATGAGCTTCCCTTTTGCATCAAATCTATTAAGTGGAACTATAGCATCCCTCCGGGAGCCACAGATCCAAGTGGTTATGGATGGCCCAAAGTACCACTTGAGATTACGATAGATACAATCTGCAACGATGAGACAGCTTCTCCTATTTCCTTCGCGACTCCAGTTATTGTAAGAGAAGTTGCAGGTTCTATTAAAAATAGGGCCCACTTGCCCGTAGAATTATGCATTCAATTTATCGGATTGTTAGTCAGTGGTGATCTAGCAGGTCTGCCAGATCAGCAGATAGCCGCTTTTATGTCTTTGGATGCTTCACAGCGGGGATTGCTAGCTCTGCCGCACTTATTAGGTAATAACTCACAACAAATGTACAGCTTAGCAGAGGCCAAACCAATGGCGGCCCTGACTTCCAAAGAGAGCAGTCCTGAGGATAAATTATCCTTGCTACTCGGGGATTTATTTCAAATCGCTGTAGCCCTAAAAATCCCCGTAGAGAGCCTACCACAACTGGCAGAAGCCTTAATTAAGAAGGGCTGGAGCCGCTAATTTTCTGAGAATAATGACAGGAAGTTCGGACAGGACACAAACCACATCGGGGTTGCCGCTCCAAACAAATGATCTTACTAAACTCGACCAGTTTCCTATGCTTAGAGACTGGCTTGTCCACTCCGACAAATTGATTGTAAATATTTTTCTTAATCTGATGTGGTGTTTCCCGGGTCATCAAACCTAGCCGAGTGAGAACTTTTTCAGAATGATAATCAAATGGCGCATAACGAGTTTTGCCCAGTAAGTATTTAAGATACATTAAAGCTGGTTCGGGAAGTACATTTTCTCCGGGAGCCCTAGCCTTTTTCCGTAACCAAGATGCATATGCCGGACGAAACGGGGTTATCGCCCCTTTTTCCCACGAATCAGGCTTGCCCTGCAGTTGATCCAGGTAAGTATTAAGTTCTGTTTCCTGGATGTCATCGTCAATGTCACAGTAACCAAGTGTGTCAAATAAGTTTTGCAAAAAGTCCTTAATAGTCACCGCAAGTTCCCAAGTATCACAAGTAGCACCCGCCAGACACAAAACTTCTCTGATATCTTTTAGAGAAGCAGCACGAGTTTCATTCCAAGAAGAAAAAGAAATTTGATCGGTCGAATCTATTCCTTTAAAAAGTCGGATAGAGCGGCGCGCGACCGAACCATCACATGTATAGCCAATAAGATAATTCATAAGTTTATCTAGAATAGTAAGCTGATGCGGATATTCCTTGGCCGCCCAAAGTCCTCTCGGATCCCCAAGAGAAGTTTCAATGTGAGCTAACGTTATTTTCATCGTTTCCATGTTTTCTCCGGAAAACACAAGCTTAACGAAAGAAAGCCTTTGCGCAAGTGTCCATGCGTGGAAAAGTAGTCAAAAAATCATATATTAAATGTAATGTCTAAAAAAAGAATTTTTAAAAAAAAGATTACCATTCAAAATTTTAAGACTGTTAAAACAGATGTTCTACTTAAAACCGATAACTTTACTGGAAAAAGTGTAAAAGAATTAACAGAGATCGTAGTCGAAATATTTTTTACTCCACGAGGATATCGTGTAGATATCCATTTGTTATCTCCCATTATTGTTTGGGATTTTGGGCAGATGTGTGATATTAAAGGTATTACGGAAAATAATCCAGAAGGAGATTTGACCGATAAAAATTTTAACTCGGAACTAGCTGCAATGCATTTTGCAACTAGACGCCTGGCCAAGCTGGGGTGGGAGCCAAACGAAGCATGGGAAGACATTTAATCCTGAGAAATTTCATTTCTCAGACTTTAAATTTGAGAATCCAATGCTATAACTGATGTAGTTATGCACAATCAGGAACTAGAGATCGCACCCGGAGTTTTCTTTTCTGGTAGAAATGGTCATTTTAAATTACTACTAAAGTCTACTACTGAAGAAGTTGTTGGTTGGGATTTCGATGAAATCAAAGCTGATCCCCAAGAATGGTTTGATAGTCTACGAACTGTAGCGCTAGCGATCCAATATGGACCAACCATCGCTTTTAAGAGACTTAAGGAGGCTAAAGCTGAGAAGCAAACTCCTGCGGGAACACTATTATGTAATGTGTGCAATACCAAATTTTTGGTGGGTCCGGGATATCCACACATCTTTATGGCAAAGTTGAATGGTAAAAATTTTTGTGACTATCAATGTAGTGAAATGTGTCATCGTTTACGACGCGAGAGCGTATTCAAAATGGAATTGGGCGAAAATTTCGTCAATGATTTTCCAAAAGCCGTGACCCGTATTTCTAAAGAAAAAAACGCTTGAAACTATGATTTTAGAGGATATTATATGGGTAACGGAGTTTAGCCATGAAATGTCCTTCCTGCGGTTCTAACGAAGCTTATGTTGGTTTTTCGGACATAGATTGTCCAAATAAAACGTGCACCCATTTTCGCGGGAGTGCCGCACAGCTTACAGCCACCGGTGCTGTAGCCGCCAATCCCACTCGATCCGCTGCGGCACCCAACCCTATGCCCGCCGGGTTTAATCCGTGGACTGGCATCCCCCCTTTGGGCGGCGGAACTATTGCGCCAGCCAATTTATCCATACGTATTTCACGCTACGTACCTCGTCAAAACAATGTTCAAGTCTCTTTCATTGCAGGAGGCGATCCAGGTACTCCTGATAAAGAGGTAGAGATATACTTTGACATTGGCCAGGGAGATACCCTCTGTACTCTCAGTAATCCAGGTGTGACCCATATATCCGGAGTTGACGCCGACGGAGTTACTGTGTATACCACTAACTGGTTATGCCTCATGGATGGAGTTAAGCCTACGGATACTTATCAGTTAAAGGCAGTTATCTTGTAGATGCAAGCATATCAAAGCTCTGCTTATCATTATAGAATCATTGTCTTAGACAATGGGAATCTTTTTCTGGAAAATCCAGAAATCATTGAAGAAGAATTAGAGAATGGAAATATTCTCTATTTTAGTGGAGTTAAGATGGCATGGCCTACCCGTCAAGATATTACAACTTTCCAAGAGGTCGGCCTAACAAGAGCGTCAGCAAAGACGGCTCTTAATATAGCTTTAAATAAAAAAATTAGTGCGCCGGAGCGCACTAATTTTTTAGAGAATAATGATTTTGTGACAACTAACAACTGTTAGTCGGGTAAGCCACCTCAGTTACGACGGAAGCGTGGATTTTTGCGGAGATGGCAAATCTCGCAAGTCTCTTCGTCGGGATTGCGGAATAGAGGGCCACGCCACACGGGAGAAGTTTCCGTCCAAAGAGGACCTTTCCAGACCGGAGCTTGTGGTTGTAGGGTTGCTCCAACTGCAGGGTTACGACGACGGAAACGTCTGCGTGCTGCTGGCACCACTGTTTCCTCGTGAATGTCTAACTCTTCATCTGGATTGCGGAATAGAGGGCCACGCCAGACCGGTGAATCAGCAGTGAATAGCGGTCTTTGCCAGACAGGTGCTTGTGGGTTCCGACGACGGAAATGTCTACGTGCCGCAGGCGCTGCCATTTCCTCGTGAGTATCCAGGTCTTCATGAAGACCTTCCTCCGGATTACGGAAGTATCTGCGCGCCGCAGGGGCCATGGATACCTCCTCATGAATATCTAGGTCATCCGGATTACGGAAGTATCTGCGTGCTGCGGGGGCCATTGATACTTCCTCGTGAATATCTAGATCTTCATCCGGGTTGCGGAACAAGGGGCCGCGCCAAACAGCTGAGTTATCAGTGAATAATGGCGCTTGCCATACGGCTGGCTGTGGGTTCCGACGACGGAAACGTCTTGATGGTAAGCTTGTTTCCATTTCTGACTCATCAGGATTTCTAAATAGAGGTCCGCGCCAAACCGGCGAATTCTCTGTAAACAGTGGCTTCTGCCAAACTGGTGATTGCGGATTAAATCTACGAAGTCTATTTCTTGAACGTAGCATACTATTATTCTCCTTATATATTCTACCTAATTAGCGACCAATAATTCAACTACTTTATCGCTTTTTTTTTCTTAGAAAAAAGATATTGTCGGAATATGACAATCACTCTTGTCTGCTCCAATCGTAAGGCTGGCTATAATTATACTATTTTTGAGAGATTTGAGGCTGGCCTGGTTCTGCTAGGCCCAGAAGTTAAGGCTATACGGGCTCATCAAATTTCCATAGCCGAGGGTTGGATCAAACTTCAAAACGAAGAAGCTTATTTGGTTGGAGTGAATATTACATGTAAAGCAGGCGGATGGGGCTCCGTAGAACCACTTCGAGTCAGAAAATTACTGCTGAAGAAAAGACAATTACAAAAGTTAGCAGAGGCACTTACTTCTGGAAAAACAATTGTTCCGTTAAAATTATATTTTAACGAGAGAGGAATAGCTAAGCTTGAAATAGCTATTGCAGCTGGTAAAAAGAAGTATGATAAACGTCAATCCATTAAACAGCGAGAATTTCAGCGTGAAAAACAAAGTTACTAAATATCAGATTAGAAATAGAATGCTCGCAGCACCTAGCGATTATAGCCCACTATTGATCAAGGATTTAGTAAAGAAAGATTTTCAACGACTTGAAAAATTAATTAATCTTGATTTGCCTTCAATAAAACTAGATTTTGAGTATTCTCAGTTAGATGAGCTGTCTCAAACATTATTAATCGATATCGAAGTGAAACATCGAGATATAATTGTGTCTTATTTAGAGTCAAATTTTTACCAACTTATTCCGGTGGGTGGTCTAGAAGATCCTAAGATGAGAGTTAATGCTCTATCCCATCTTATGAAAGCAGGTAAATGCTTTATGCACAAGAACTCTCGGCTTATGTTTAGTGCTTTTGGAACTAAATATCGAGGATATTTGCACGAAAGCCCAGGAAGACCTGGATTACATCATGATTTTGAAATTATGATATGCCACAACTCCGATGGAGAGAAAGCGATAGTTAATAGTAATAGTTTTTCTTTTGTAGAAAATCCGGAGATAGAAGCCGAGATGTTAGCTTTGGATTCAAAATGGAAACAAGGAATGATCGAAGATCATTCTTTTATTGGATCACTGCCTCCTATCAAGTATTATGAAGGTGATGTCGTAACGATTATTGACCCGCAACATCCAAATTTTTCTTCTGATGAGGCAGTCAATCAGTGTCTAGTATTCAGAATAGTGTGGGGGTCTGATCCAGCAATCTATCAAATCAAACTTCACTCCAAGGAAATAGTCACAGCAACCGCAGAGCAATTATCTCTGCAGGCTAAAGGTGTAACACGACTATTCTATAACGGAACGCCCCCTGTTCAGTGGAAAGATCTTAAAAGCGAAGCAGAATTTTATTTGTTACTAGGATTTTTCGTGTACCACTATAACGCAGAAACGGATTCTTATAGCTGGACTCTACCCCAAGCTAAAAAAGCAATTAAAAAGGGCGACGGACACGGGCTATTGCGGTGGAAAGAATCTTACTTTTTGATCAGCTATGTGATGGGAGAGAATTCAACCTTCGAACCGTCAGAGGTAGCTGATGCAACACTTGCGACAGATCTAGTGCTTTCTCTTTAGTCCTAGTCTTGCACGAGCAGCACTAGTAAGCTCTGAGGCGTCAAGTTTAAGGGCTGTTTTGATTGCCATTCCCCCAACACCAGCCTGGAATAGCGTTCCTAGGATGGGCCATTCTTCTTTGGTGATTAATTCTACAATATACGGCAAGCTTAGAGCAGGAATAAAGTAGCTGGCGCTCTTAATAGGACCTAAACGATCATCTTTCGGGTCAATGTGGCCAAGTTGTTTGTGCAAATAAAAGAAACAAGCACCAATACCTCCAATTTTTGCAGCGGCTATAACATTACTGCCGATAGTCATAGGAGCAGCAAAACCAGCCATCGGTTTGAAGTTTGGTCCAGCTCTCTGAGGAATAGGGCCTACCTGCCGAACTATCGCGCGCTTTCCACACTTTGGACATGGATACGCCATATCAAAAATGCTTCCTGTTTGTGGGTCGGAGAAAAATCCGCAAAATTGGCAACTGTGCATAATCAAAGTATATCAAAAAAATAAGAATGCTATACTGGTATTATGGAATCCACTGCTCAAGATGGAGTTCAATTATTGAAACACGCGCAAGATTTTTTACTGAAGAGTAAATTTTATCTACCTTTTCGAAATGAAACATTTTCTGTGGTGGCTTTAAATAGACCTCTTTCTAAGTTAGATATCTTCATACAAGAAGTAGCAACGGGTTATCTTGGTTTGCCTATATACCAAGAAATCTCTGTTAATGTATTAAATGATAATCCAGTAAAAGCCGCTGCAGTATACGAGAAGTATCGCGATGGTTATCTGGTAATCACAGGGGCAGATTCCCTTGAAGAAAAAGTCCTTAATTTTTGTCAAGTTTGTTTTGTAGTCGATGTCGTTGTCATTAAATTGTTGCTAGCTTCTCAGAAATGGCCCGAGATATTAGAATTTTGTCGTCAAAATAAAAACCAATTTTTAATTTCCGGAACAATTATCAATGATAAATACGTGCATCATTTGGACATTCCTAAGATTGACGTCTTCGTTTGTATTCCTCAATTTTTGGATGACACTAATGCTCCACTAGAGATGGATGCAGGGAAGCAGCTTTTCAAAAAAAAGCAGCCTCTCAAAAAGAAACTCCCCTAAGCTCCTTGGCTACCGAGATTTTTTCTTAGTTTTTTTAGCGAGGGAGGGAGCTTTTTGCTCAGCTACGGGAGCTATTGCACCGTCTTCAAACGTGAGAGTCACCGGTTCTATAATTTTCCCTGCATCGTCCGTCAATTTGGTAGACCAGCTAACAATGCCAGGAAATCCACGATTATCCAGAATCATAGTTATCAATGTATTAAGAATCATCCTGTGTTGATCCTCGGCCAATTGAAATTGTTTTTTTGATTCTTCAATTTTATTGCTAACCAGCTGAAAAACACCGCGCACCGTGGTTGCTTCTTCCGCCGTGAGATTAATCGATTGCTGTGACATGTTATTCGCCTCATTTTTGAGGATACCACACGCAAATTTTAAAAGGAATACTCGAAATTTATTGAACTTTAAATTATTGATGATACTCTCTTAGAGAGGTAAGCATGGGCCTGAAGAGTGATCACTGGATTAAAGAAAAAGCCGAAAAGTATGTGCACCACCAGGACATTTCCAAAATAGACATTCTAACTCTTGTGCCTCAATTCTTAGGTGATACAGGAGAACCACCGGAGATTGAGGTGGGACAACAACTCCTCAAGAAAAAGAAAAATGGGCCTAAAAAGTGATCGTTGGATAAAATCCAAAGCCAAGCACGAAGGAATGATAGAGCCGTTTTATGACACTCTCGTCAGACACTCGAAAACTGGTGAGAAAATAATTTCATACGGACTATCCTCCTATGGTTATGACATACGAATAGCTCCTGAGTTTAAGATTTTTACAAATGTCAATTCGGCTATTGTAGATCCGAAAAATTTCAATGAATCCACCTTTGTTTCCATCAAAGGAGACGTATGTATCATTCCTCCCAATAGTTTTATTCTCGGTTACAGTACGGAAAAGATTAAAACCCCAGATGATACACTTATACTTTGCATAGGTAAATCTAGCTATGCCAGGTGCTTCGACGGCGCGACCAAAGTTGCCTTAGCGAATGGAACTAGCCTTTCTTTGGCGGAAATGGCTTCAAACCCAAAAGAAACATATTTTGGTTATGGAGCACTTGCTGATGGGACCATAGTAATGACCGAATTGTTGGAGCCACGTTATGTTGGAAGGGATTCTCTGTTGGAAGTTGAGCTGGACAGTGGAGAAATAGTTAAATGCACTCCAGATCATGAATGGTTATTACGAGATGGAACTTATGTGGAAGCAAGCCAGCTAAAAACCGGGGCTTCCATTATGCCGCTTTATCGACAAATTTCGAGGGGTTACGAAGCTGTTATGCAGCAGAATGGAACTTGTTGGAGCGCAACACACTGGTTAGCTGATGATTGGAATTTGTTAAACAACATATACCAGAAAATAGAAGATGCCCATCGACATCACATCGATGAAAATAAGAGAAATAATTATCCGGCTAACATCATTAGAATGAATAGCATCGATCATTTGAAATACCATAACTATTTCAGAGATTCGGAGTTACACAGCAGCAGAATTAAAGAGGCTTTTGAGAAGCTAAAACAAGATCCTGAGTGGGTTCTTCGATTTTCTGAGGCTCAAAGCATAAGATCTAAAAATTGGTTTGCAAAACCAGGAGTCAAAGAGGCTCACGGCCAGGCCATGAAAAGTGCTTGGACAGATGCCAGGCGAGTAGAAGCTGCTGAGCGGCAACGACAGTTTATGCAAGAAAATTTGCGGGCGCATTCGCAAAAAATGAAAGATGCGTGGAAAGATGACGAAGATAGAAAAAAGAGGCAGGCAGAATTTGCGCGCCAAATAAATATTAGAGATGAGATTACCGAAGAAAAAATTATTGCAGCACTGAAGGAAGCGGGTAATATTCGCGGCGCTGCAAATTTGTTAAATTGTGATCGCAGCGTGTTTCGTAGATTTCCAGAATTAGATCTCGAAAGCCACCTTGATAGAAAGCAGATTACGGAAAAAGATGCAGCTGAAGCTCTGAAGGAAGCGGGATCTATCCGAGGCGCTGCTAAATTGCTGAATTACAGCCGAAGTGTATTTAAAAAATTTCCAAATTTACTTAAGGAAACACCTAATAATCACAAGATAAAGTCTATACATGAGTGCAAAGGGTTGCATGATGTGTTTTGTGTTACATCCGCTGCTACTGGTAATTTTGCGCTAGAAGCTGGTGTTTTTGTCAAAAACTGCGGACTTATTGTTAACGTTACGCCTATGGAACCTGGTTGGGAAGGACATATCACCTTGGAAGTGAGTAATACTACGCCACTACCTGCTAAAATTTACGCAAATGAAGGAGTGGCTCAACTATTATTCTTTGAAGGCGATGATCCCTGTGAAATCACCTATCGCGACCGCAAGGGCAAGTATCAAAATCAACCACCCGAAGTAGTCCTTCCGAGGCTCTAAAGTCAACCAACCCCCACCTAAAGGTGGGGGCTTGTGAGACAAACGGTGAGCGTAATGCGTTCCTGCTAAGAACTAATTACGTCCAACGCTCACAAGAGGAAGACTAGCCTGGCTAAGATTCGAAGAAATTCGGGTCGTTTGAAGGCAATTGAACCATCTAACCGTGGCAGGTTGGAGTATACTAGCGATGCTTTCCTAGTCGCTAGGTTCCTACGATGGTCAATGGCGAAGGGAAAT
>Ga0315288_10000574_pt1 | contig 46268 bp, 28 predicted proteins | sample YL17G11_20_MG_FD_203454 | JGI IMG/M metagenome (GOLD analysis project Ga0315288, IMG submission 203454) | Sediment microbial communities from Yellowstone Lake, YNP, Wyoming, USA - YL17G11_20 | ecosystem: Environmental > Aquatic > Freshwater > Lake > Sediment | place: USA: Wyoming | collected... | reverse complement strand
TGAGCTGGGGCTTCTAGCTCGCGGATCGGGTAGTGAGCTGATGAGCGGGGCGGTTCGGTCATCCGAACCGCCCCGTTTTGTGTCCAGGGCGCGACGCGCCGTCACTCGAAGTGGTAACCCGTATCACCCAGCAGCCGCTGGATGTAGCTGAGCTGCCCCGCGTGGTAGGCGTTGTGCCCGGCGAAGAGCATGAGTACCCTGCTCAGCGGCATCTGGCTCCCCCACGGCAGTCTCACCACCTCGTCCAGACGGCTCTCATCGATCCCGTCGATCGCCGCCTGGATCTCGCTGTGCGTGGCTTCCAGGTAGGCGCACGCCGCATCGGCCGTAGAGTAGTCGGCGCCCGTGGGAGTGGGGCCGTCCATCGTGACGACCTCTCCCCGCAGCAGCTTCGCCCCCATGTTCAGCGTGAATGCACACTCGACCACGATGTCCAGCGCTGATGTCGCCGTCTCGACCGGACGCCATGCGCGCTTGTCCTCGGGCACGAATGACAGCGCTTTCGCGAGTTCGTCCTTGGTCTCCTCAAGCATCGCCTTCGCCGCCCCGATCAGTGTTGCCATTGCGACACCTCCCGTTCGGCCCCCCGGTCCGCGCCACCACTCTGGGGCCTGGCTGGTCTCTCGATTCCTTCCCTGTCTTGCCGCAACCTGCTGGGAGTGGCAAGCCGGGAGGCGTTTCCGGTCCTCATGCCGAAGACTGTGACGGGAGGCACATCGCATGAAATGCCCACACTGCAGCCAGGAGATCAAGCCTAAGGGCCCCGACTGCCCCAAGTGCGGACAGCGCATCTTCGGATCGGGCGGGGCTTTGGACCAGAACGGCGGGACCACGGCGCGGCCGTCCGCGTCCCCGCCGGGCCCGGTACCGGCTTCTCCGCCAACGCCGACGAGTGACGCGGCCGGGGATCTCGACGGTGTGGACCTGGATATGGGAGCGCGCCCGTCGGTGGGTCGAAGCCCCCGACCCGCCTCTCCGCAGCCCGCCGCGGTGGCAGGGCTCGCCGTGGACAAGGTCAAGGACCTGTCTGTCGATGACACTGACTCTGACGCAGAGGATGCCTTCGCGGAGGCCGTGCAGGCGGTGGGTCGCGAGGAGGAAGAGGCCGGCCGTGCCGCGGGATCGGCTGCGCCCGACCTCGGCTACAGCCAGGTGGACCTGGACGCCGGGCTGGAGGTCGCTGACCACTCTGCCCGGGCAGCCCAGATGCGGGAATCGCTGGAGACCGACGGGTCGATCACGCTGCGACGGGAGGTCTCGGCCAGGGAGCAAGCCGCGGCCGAGCTGTACGACGAGTCGCTCATGGGCGGCATGTACCTTGGGGCGATGATCGGGGGCACGCTGGGGTTCCTCAAAGCGCGCGGGGAGCCTGGCGTCTGGAGCTGGACCATCGGCGGGGCGCTGCTCCTTGGCCTCGTCGGCCTCGGCGTGGGGATGGCCGCCGGGAAGGGTGCGAGCGCCGGGGCCCGGACGCGGCGCGGGCAGGCTGTTCTCATGGGGATCGGCGTGGCCCTGGTCGCCGCGCCGGCCATTGGCGTGCTCGCCTGGGCGGTCGGTTGGGGCTACTCCAACCAGCTCTTCTGGACCGCCTGCACCCATTTCGTGGTCGCGTTCTCGTTCGGCGCACTGACCTTCCAGGACGCGCAACTGCGGCGCGCAGACGGTTCGGCCGTGTGGGGTGTGGTCGTCGGCCTGGTGCCCCCGCTCTACGGCCTGTATGCTTCGCGGCGGCCACATGGTGTCCTCGTCGCCTGCGGCAGCACGAGCTGCGGCAAGAAGCACCTGTCATCCCTGCCGCGCTGCCCCCATTGCGGCTACGTCCGCACGGCCGGCGTGCGAGAGCGAATCGTCGAGCTGTGACCCTTCGGCTGATCCTGGATCGGGTCGATGTGCCCATGGTGCGCTTGGTCGCCTCGGCAAGGCGGGCGGACGGCGCGTCGAGTTCGTGTCAGGGGGGTTCGGGCATGGTGCGTGCCCTGTGTGTCGGCAGCCTGGCGCTGCTGACTGCCGTGTGCCAGGGCCAAGACGTCGTGAGCAGGCCGGCCGCTCCTGAGCAGCGGGCCGTTTGGGCCCACTACCCGGACATCCAGAACCCCGAAGCCATCCAGCGCACCGTGGAGCGGCTGTCCGCGGCGCACCTCAATGCGATCTACATCCTGGTGTGGTACAACGGCGGCCAGGCCGCCTACCGGAGCGCGTTGTCCCCCATGCAGAAGGGCACGCCTGAAGGCTTCGACCCTCTGGGCGCTCTCATCGCCGCGGCCCATCCCCGGGGTATCGCCGTGCATGCGTGGTTCGTCAACGGCAGCTACGGCTGGGACCGGCCCGGGCACGTCTTCACCCAGCACCCCGACTGGGAGCTGCAGGCCGGGGCACCCACCCAGGAGCTGTGGTACGACCTGGGCAAGCCGGTGGTGCGCGAGTTCCAGCGTGACGTCATGCTCGAGTGCCTCAGGGACTACGACGTGGACGGCATCCACTTCGACTACATCCGCTTCGCAGGCCGGGGCATGTGCTACTGCGACTACTGCCAGGGCGAGGTCGAGGAGCTCTACGGCATTCCTCCGCTGTCTGCTGCTAACCCTAGTTTCCCCCTCGCCTGTCAGATGAGTGGCAATCCGTTGGACAAGCCAACCACGGCGCAGGTGCTGGCCACCTTCGACGACGGCGTCCCGGCCCTCACCCTCAACAGGCTCGGGCAGGGCGAGGCCGCCCTCCTGAACTGGCATGCCAATGACACCGGCAGCCCTGCCGTGTCCGCCTTCGCCAAGCAGCTCCTGGAACGCTTCGGAGTGGCGGCAGCAACCGTCTATCAACTCCGCAACAGCGAGACCACCGCGCGCTACGGCCTCAGCAGCCAGGAGGAGGGCATCGGGTGGCTGCGCGGCCTCGGCTGCAAGCCCGAGCCGGTGGAGGAGACGCAACTGGACAGGGTCCCTGCCGGGGCGGCGGTCGTGCTGCAGTGTCAGTACCTGATGTCCTCCTCGACTGCAGCGTGGCTTGAGCAGTTCGTCGCTGCCGGCGGCCACGCGCTCTTCATCGACGGGCCGGTCTTCGCCATATCCGACCCCTCGCTCCAGCGTGTTCTGGGCCTGTCAACCACGGCACCGTATTTCAGCGCCCTGCGCGCCATCACCCCGGCTCCGAACCAGGACCTGATCAAGCCCGGTTCGCCAGTGGATCTCCGGCTGGAGGAGAGGCGCGCCGGAGCGTGGGAGCAGTACTGGCGAGGCTGTGTCACCGACCTGGTTCGCCAGGTCCACAGCGGCGCGAAGACCATCAAGCCGAAGGCATGGGTCAGCGCTGCCGTCTTCTACAACCGCCAGTCCGCGGACAGTGTGTGTCAGGACTGGTATGGGTGGCTACAAGAGGGCATCGTGGACTACGTCCTGCCCATGGCGTACGTGGAAGACAGCGCCCAGCTCAAAGCGGCGCTGGACGAGTGGCAGGCCTTCGACCCGGGCCTGGAGCGGATCCTTCCGGGCCTGTCCCTCTATACTGGGCAGGGCGCGGAAACTGTCACCCGCGACTTGGCCCTTGTCGCAAGCCAGCAAGAGCTCTGCCGGTCCTACCACGCCCGCGGCATCTGCTACTTCTGCCTGGAGTACCTGAGCCCCGAGCTCCAGGAGGCCTTCGCGGCCGGGCCGTATGCGCACGTCGTGGAGCCGTACTACCCCGGGCAGCGGTAGATCGCGGCCGCCTTCACTGCTCACACAGCAGCGCCCGGACCCGTGGCAGCCCCGCCCAAGCGTCCTCGGCCACTCCCTGATTGCCCTCGTGGAAGAGCACCCGCACCGAGATCTCCGCGCCCTCACGCGCATCCTCCGGCGCAGCCAGGAACTCGGCCTCACAGTAGCGCGATCGCCCGGGCTCCGGCCGGTGGTGCGGCCAGACGCCGTGGCGGTACTCGCTGAGGTTCCGGTGTGACAGCACCAGGAGCGAGACACTGTCGGCGAAGGTGGTTGTGTTCAGGAAGCTCACCACGGGCGGCGTACGCGGAACCTGCCGCCAACCGAAGTGCGGGAGCACCGCGCCAAGGTCCCAGCCCGTCCAGTTCGGCGCGATCTTCGTGTGCTCGTTGCGCGAGAACCGCGCGTCGAGGACGCACACCTCCTTGTCACTCCGCGTGCCGTCGAAGCGCAGCCGCGATGTCACGTCGAACCACGGCTGGTCCGCGGCGAACGTGTACGTCTGCCGGGCCTCCACAGCTCCGTCAGACCATTGGGCGAGAACGCGCTTCACTACGGGGCCATCCTCCAGGATACGCAGGATGCCCTGTCCATCGCGCTGGCACGTCAGCGCGTTCACGATGTTGCGCGCGCCGTCTGCGGGAGTGTCCATGGGCTGGTCGAAGAATGTGCCGTGGGAGACACCGAAGCTCTCGGCGCCGTAGTCTGCCCCATGGGGCGAGACCATCGATGTGACCGTGCCGCCCCGGGCCTCGTCGAGCGTCACGGAGTAGTGGCTGGTGCGCACGGTCACCGTGCCGTGACCCGTACCCAGGGCCGACGTATCTAGGGAGAGCTCAGGCCCCGTCGCCGCTTCGGACGCCGGCACGCATGTGAGAGCCCTGGAGGTCCCGGCGGGCACATCCGCGATCGCGGCCAGAGCGTAGCCGTCCTCCCCCTGGACGACCTGGCTGGGCAGGGGTCGGCCGCTCTCGTCGAGCACGGTGATGTCGTGAGGCAGTCCTCGCAGCGGCGCCATGAGGCACGCCCCCCGCAGGTCCACGTCCGTGGGGTTGGCGAGGACGAGGGTCGGGAGGGCGTCGGACACAGCCGAGCGGTCTGGCGCGACATGGAGGGGCACCGGCTCCTCGACCGGCTCACCGCCCACCTCGTAGCGCACGGTCACGGGCAGGTCGCCCAGCGACGCGAGTCCCTCGACAGCCGGCAGCGCCACTGCCACCGGCTTCCCGCACTCGAGGTCGCCTACGGCGATGGGCTCCCGCCATGCTGCGCAGCTTAGCGTCACGTCGCGCAGCGTCTCTGAAGCCAGGTAGGTGTTGTCGACGTTCTCGACAGTGGCCGCCTCGCCGGACGCACGCACCACCTCGGGGGCTATCCGAACTCTGGGCCGCGGCCGGACCTTCAGCTCGCGGAGGAACGCGGCGTCCCCGTGGTCGCTCGCCAGACGAACGACGATGGTCTTGCGCCCCCAGTCGACGTCGTCGCGAGTCTCGATGGCGAGCGGCACCACAGCGGAGGCCCCGGGCGCGAGGCTGAACGCGCTCTCGGGCCCACCGATGGACGGGATCACCGCGGCGGCGCGAAGGGTGCCGCGCACGGTCTGGTCGGTGAGGTTGCGGAGGCGGGCCTGGCCGGTCACCTTCCGCCCCTGGGTGACCTCGAGGCCCGGCAAGCTGACTCGTACCGGCCCGCCGACCACCGCGTAGGCGCCGTAGAACCGGATGTCATCGCTGAACCGGACCAGGCCGCCCGTGCACTCGAAGTCGATGGCCTCGAACCTCCGACCGTCGTGCGACAGCGCATACACCTCGGCGACGGGCGTAGCCGTCGGCACGGTGAACCGCACGGATCGCGACTCTCCCGGAGCGTAGTTGTAGGCCAGCGCGATCCGCGTGTTACCGTCGAGGGTCAGCAGGTCGCCGGTCACATCGGGCGCCGTGGCGATCCGGGGAGTCGTGACTCCGGCGAACTCGCGCAGCGCGAAGCTGGTGTAGGCCTCGTCCGCGATGTCGGCCAGCGAGCCGTTGACGTAGAGAGCCGCTCCGCGCCCCGTGGAGAGGACCACATCGCGCGGGACATCGCCGTCTACGTAGCTGCTAAGCACTTCGCCCTCCGGCACGATGGCCTCGCGCACCGCGAACGGCACTTCCTGCCGCCCGTCGAGCACCTGAGCCAGTGCGCCGCGCGGCCGTACGGCGGAGGCCGGCGTGGTGAAAACCGGCCGCGTGTCGCCCGCCGTGAAGTTCGGCGTGGAGAGCTGGACCCACTGGGTGTAGAGGTTGCACACCCGCGCCTCACCGGGGTACCTCGCCGGGTCCATGTCGTTGGGGACGTTGGCGTCGCGGAAGACGAGGGCGATCTCGCACAGGCCGGCGTGGAACGCGTCGCCTGGGATGGCGAGCTCATAGGGGCTGGGCAGCTCCGGCCCGATCGCGAATGAGCCGACCGGGCGCCCGTCGACCTGGACGGTGACCTCGTTCGGCCAGAGGGCACTACCGGCGATGCGAAGCACTTGCTCCCGCCCGGGGGAGCATGGCATCAGCAGCCGCGTCACTTTGCCGACGGCCGGGATCCATCGGCGGGTTACCGATGCGGCCTCGGCGGCCGAGGAGCCCTCGGTTACCTGCCCCATGGTCTCGGCCAACGAGAAGCCCGAGGCCAGGAAGCGCTCGTCACCTGGAGCACCGACATCCACGAAGACGTTCAGGTCCGGCCCCGTGGCCGCGGGCCGCTCCTCCTTGGCGGCGACGGCGATGCCCAAGGCCTGGCGGACGTCCTCGGCGGCGGAGACAATGAGGCGGCGCTCGGCCTCAGCCCTCGCCCAATCCGCGAGGAGACTCGCGACAGCCTCGCCCTGCGCGTTCTGCCCGAAGCCCACTCGGCAGCCCGGCGCCACGATGACGCGGAAGCGGGAAAGCTCGTCGGCTGTCACCTCGCTCACCGGCACGAGATCGAAAGGCACGCCGATGCGCCGCAACCGAGCGATCGTCTCCCTCGCCTCCTCGAACTCGCGCGCGCCCACCTTGAGCGCCCACTCGTTGAGTATGAGAGCGACCTCGGCATCCTTGCCGGTGGAGGCGATGGAGCCGAAACACTCCTGCATGAGGGTGGAGTAGAGCAGGTTCTCCTCGCAGAAGCGCTTGCCCAACTCCACTGAAGGCTCGAGCGGCGAGCCCTCCCACCACTCGTTCCATGAGAGGTGCAGCAGCGCCTCAGCCCGCCGCATCAGCGCGCCCACCCAGAACCGGTCGAAGTGGTAGGGCTCCCAGTGGTAGGCCGTGCCGGGGATGCGGATCTCGTGGTCGAAGTAGTGGTTCTTGAAGTGGTCGAAGAAGATCGTGTCCGCTCGCCGGCCGACCTGAGCCTGGATGTAGCGGTCGGTGTCCTGGCTCTCGGGCGCTGCGAAGATGCCGCCGTAGGAGCTGGGGCCGCCGAAGACCCTCGCGAAGTCGGTGTAGCTGAGGCCCATGTAAGGCGCGTAGGCGACGTCGAACGACAGCCCGACGCCGGGGTAGCCGTACTTCGTTTGGGCGCGCTCACTGAGTGCGTCCACGCCGCGCTGCCAGAGGGCGTACTGGTAGTCGATGGCATCAGCGCGCGGGACGCCATAGCCGAGGTCGAACCGGGCCTCGTCGAAGGACCCGAGGGCCGTGCCCCAAGCCTCGTTCAGCGCGTCGATGCTGCCGTAACGCTCCTGGAGGAAGCCGCGGAAGCCAGCATCGTCGGCCGTGACCTTCGGCGCGCCGTTCCGACCGTAGACGATGTCGAAGGGCCGCCCCTTGTGGGTCACCCAGGCCGTCGAGGGCGCGAAGGTCTTCAGCATGTAGTCGACATCTCGGCCGTCGTCCAGGTTCCTCGCGAAGTCCGCCATGTCGAAGTCACTGCCATCCTGGTAGAGGCCGATGTTGACATCGTAGCCCCGGGCGCGCAGGGCCTCGGCGGCTCGAATGATGTTGAGCTCGCGGGGCTTTCCCTCGTGGTCGCGCCACGTTGTGCCCCAGTAGTCGATGAAGTGGTGCGTCATGCCCCACTCAGCGGCCATCCACAGCTCTCGGAGGTTGTCGTCGTATGAGAGCGAGTCATAGTGGCCCACCAGTGGCGTGAAGTAGACGCCCTGGCCGCCCCAGTCGCCCCACCGAGCGTCGTAGTCCCACGTGTACCAGTAGAAGAACGTGTCGCTGATCCACGGGCGGTCGAGCGCGGTTGCCGGGAGAGCGCCGGCACCCAGGCCGGCCGCGCACAGGAGGATGCATGAGAGCCGCATAGAGGATCGCCTCGGCCTTCGTCGGGGGAGTCTGTGAGAGCTTCGGTTCGTGGAGTGGCACGGCGTAACCTGCCTCTGTGTGGGACTCCGGCCTTGTGGCACAGAGGCTCGCACCTGGCGACGGGCCTGGGCTGGGAGCGTGGACTTCAGTCCGCAACGGTGGGCTTCCGCCGGAGGGGCCGGGCGCAGCCTGACGCCTGCGGACTGAAGTCCACGCTCCCAGCCCAGGCCACCGAGGGCGGCTTGCACGGGCCGTCGTGCGACGCAGGCGGTCTCCATGCCCGCCGCGAATGCGCGCAGCACGGATAGGGAGGGACGTCAGCCATGGACCGTCTTCGCGTGGGCATCATCGGCTCGAAGTTCATCGCGTCCATCCACGCCGAAGCGCTCGCTCGCGTGCCGAATGCCGAGGTGCGCGCCGTCTGCTCGACGACTGAGGCCGGTGCGCGCGCATTCGCGGAGCAGCATGGCATCCCGCACTGGCGTGTCGGCTACGGCGACCTCCTGGCGCGCGATGACATCGACATGGTCACGGTGTGCGTGCCGAACGACCTACACCGGGACGTGGTCGTCGCCGCCGCGCGGGCCGGGAAGCACGTGGTCTGCGAGAAGCCGCTCTGTCTGACGCTCGATCAGGCGGATGAGATGATCGCCGCCTGCCGTGATGCCGGCGTGAAGCTCATGTACGCTGAGGAGTTGTGCTTCGCGCCGAAGTACGTCCGCATGAAGCAGCTTGTGGACGAGGGCGCGCTCGGCGCGATCCACTGTGTGAAGCAGAGCGAGAAGCACGACGGCCCGCACGCCGCCTGGTTCTGGGATGTCGGCCGTTCGGGCGGCGGCGTGACGATGGACATGGGCTGCCACGCCATCGAGTTCTTCCGCTGGATGCTCGGCAAGCCCCGCGTCGCGAGCGTCTATGCCGAGATGGGCACGCGCGTTCACGGGGCGAAGACCAAGGGGGACGACCACAGCGTCATCATCGTGACCTTCGAGGGCGGCGTCACCTGCATCGCCGAGGAGAGCTGGTGCAAGAAGGGCGGCATGGACGACCGCGCGGAGGTCCACGGCTCCGAGGGCGTCTGCTATGCGAACCTCCTCCAGGGCAACTCGCTGCTGACCTACTCAGACGTGGGCTACGGCTATGCCATCGAGAAGGCCGGGAAGACCCAGGGGTGGAGCTTCACAATGTACGAGGAGGCCTGGAACTACGGCTTCCCACAGGAACTCTCGCACTACACCGATTGCGTCCTGAACGACACGCAGCCGCTGGAGACCGGCGAGGACGGGCGCGAGGTACTGCGCATGATCTTCGCCGCCTACGAGAGTGCACGGACCGGGCAGCGCGTCGACTTCCCATGGGACCCGCCGGCGTGGGCCCACAGTCCGATCCACTGCTGGAAGCCGTGGCTGTCACCCGATTGCCTGGAGGGGTTGAGGCAGGACGCCGGGTAGCGAGCGCGGAGGGGACGGCCGGGGGATGGCTGCCGGCTCCTGGGCCTACCGGGAGGCGGGGCCGGGGCGCACCGGCCCGGCTGTGCCCTGCACCTCACGCGGCTTCGACCAGCCGCAACTGCTCCTTCTTGTGCTCCGGCGGGCTGCTGCAGGCGCACTGGACGGGGAAGCTGCTGTCAGGGCGGGCCGACTAGACGCGACTCCGGGAGGTCTTGGAGCGATGAGCGAGACAAAGGCAACGATGGTTCCGATGGAGGTCGTGTGGGTGCCGTCATGGCTCTCGTGGGTGGGCGCGACGACGAGCTGCCTGCGGGCGCTGGGGGTGGAGTGCGACCAAGCTGAGGTGGCCGGCCTCAGCGGCTACGCCTTCGCGCTCAGCGTGCACAAGGAGCTGTGCCCCTCCGGGCCGACGGTCGTCGACTGGCGCACCCTCGGGCCGGGGATCGAGTACCTGGGCCGCTCGGCGGAGGCGTATGTCTCCGGGTACTGCTACGGCCCCAATGCGCCGAGCTTCCAGGGCCGCGCGGCGTGCCATGCGGTCTATGGCCTGGTGGCGGGAGAGGTGGCGGAGGGCCGCCCGTGTGTCATCTGGGGGGCCTACGTCCCGGAGTTCGCGGTCGCCATCGGCGTGGAGGATGGGGCCTTCCTGGTGAAGAGCTACCGCGAGAGGAGCGGCGAGCCCCAGCCGCCGATCCCCTGCGAGGACCTGCAGGCGCCCGGCGGTCCCTACTGCCTGGCATTCCCGGCCGAGAAGCCCGCCGACCGCCAGGCGGGCGACCGGTACGCGATCCGCCGCGCGGTGGAGCGCCTACGCGGAGAGAGCCCCGCCGGCGACTACGGCTCCGGCCTGGCGGCCTATGACGTGTGGATTGCGGCTCTGGAGGCCAACCGGGCCACTCCCTTCGGCAACGCGTACAACGCCGGGTGCTACGCGGAGGGCCGGTTCCTCGCCCGGAAGTTCCTGTCCCGCGTGGCGCGGCGGAACCCGGACCTGGCCGAGCCGGTCGGCCGAGCCGCCGACGCCTACGACGAGGCCGCCGACGCGATGGGACAGGTCGCGACGCTGTTCCCCTTCCCCCACGGCGGGCGGATCGGCGAAGAGAGCGTGCGGGCCAAGGCCATCGAGCACCTTCGGGCCGCCAAGGCCGCCGAGACCCGCGCGGCCGAGGCGCTGGCCGAGGCCTGCGCGGCGTCCGGGGACGCCGATGCCCCATAGCAGGGGTGTCTCACCGCCTTGCTCCGCAGACTGGTTCCCCGGCCCAGCGGGCCGCGCAGTCCGTTGGCCTCGACCCGCGCGCACTCCTGCTTGCCCAACCACGAGCAGGAACCCACCCATTCCCCGATGCCACGGCACCTGCCCATCCATGTCGGTGGGTTAGGTATGGCGTCCCCAGAATCACAGAATCACGTCCCAGAACCAGTCCCCAGAATCAGCGTGCTCGGGTGCTCCGGAGCGTGGGTCACGGAGGTGCTGGGAGGCGCTGCCGGAATGAAGTAGCGGCCAGACGACGAGAGCGGGGTTGCCGGCGCTGTGCGGCATGGACTGTCAGGCCAAGTGCCCCAGACGGGACACCCGCCCTCTGGCATTTCGCAGACCCTGGGCACCGCACGGCCAGGGGGCATTCTGTCCCGCCGCGTTGGCTGATCGCCAAGCCGAACGCGCCGGTGCGGTCCTGGGAGCAAGGGTCCCGGATGACTGCCATGGCACAGGCCGCGCAGGTGCTCGTGATTCTGCTGGGGGTGGCGCTGCTGACCGTCCCTGCTCAAGCGCAGGTGTTGCCCACCAAGGGCGAGATCGCGAGCGGGAGGCGCTGGCTGCGGGCGCACCTGCTCGCCCCCAAGGCACAGCCGCCGTTCTCGTTCCTCTACGGTGGCGAGAGGTCCGAGACAGTGCTCCCGGGCTGGGCGTCGCAGCGCCGGACAGAGAGCGTGGACCCGTTCCGCACTCGACACACCGTGGTCTGGACCGATCCGCAGTCAGGGCTCGAGGTCCGCTGTGAGGCGGTGGAGTACGCCGACTACCCCGCCATCGAGTGGACGATGCGCCTCCGCAACGCGGGGTCCCGCGATACGCCGGTCCTCGAGAGCATCCAGGGGCTGGACGCGCGCTTCGAGCGCACAGCGGACGGCGAGTTCACCCTTCACGGCATCAAGGGCGACTTCTGCTCGGCCGACAGCTTCGAGCCCTACGCGCGAACACTGGGGCCCGGCGCGGAAGCCCAGTTCGCGCCGCCCAGCTCGGGCAAGTCGAGCGACGGCCCCGAGGGGTGGCCCTACTTCAACCTGCAGTTCTCCGGCGGAGGGGTCATCGTGGCGGTCGGGTGGCCCGGGCAGTGGGCGGTCTCGTTCGCGCGCGACCAGGGCAACGGGCTGCGGATCCGCGCCGGACAGGAGCTTACACGGCTCTGCCTTAGGCCCGGCGAGGAGATCCGCACGCCGCTGTTGGCCCTTCTCTTCTGGTCGGGCGAGGACACTGTCCGCGCCCAGAACCTCTGGCGACGCTGGTTCGTCGCACACAACATGCCCCGCGTGGACGGCCGCACGCAGGCGGCGGTTGCCCAGATCCAGGTGGGCGGCGGCGAGAAGGACGCCGCCTACGTCCAGGCATTCCTCGATGCGGGGATCCACGTGGACCTCTGCTGGCGCGACGCGGGTGGCAGCGCGGAGACGGTGTGGTTCCCGACGGGCGCCGGACCGTTTCATGCGCCCGATCCGGCCTGGCTCAACTCGGGCACCTGGGAGGTGGACCGGGCCAAGTACCCCAACGGCTTCCGGCCGTTCACGGAGTGGATCCACGCTCGCGGCATGCAGTTCGTCCTCTGGTTCGAGCCCGAGAGGGTGGGCGACCCGGATTCGTGGCTCGGCCGCAACCACCCCGAGTGGCTGCTGCCCAACAACTGGGGGGGCTCGATTCTGGACGAAGGCAACCCGGCCGCACGGCAGTGGCTCACCGACCACGTGAGCGACATCATCTCGGCTGAGGGGCTCGACTGGTACCGGGAGGACATGAACGGGGGTGGACCCGCCCCTGCCTGGCGCGCGCACGACGCGCCGGACCGGCAGGGCATGACGGAGAACCTCTACGTTCAGGGCCACCTCGCCTACTGGGACGAGCTGCTCCGCCGCCACCCCCGCCTGCGGATCGACTCCTGCGCCTCGGGCGGGCGCCGGAACGACCTCGAGACCATGCGCCGGGCCGTGCCGCTGCTACGTAGCGACTTCCAGTGGGCGGAGATGCCCGGCGTCGTCGAGGGCAATCAGGGGCACACCTACGGCCTCTCGTCCTGGCTGCCGTTCCAGGGTACGGGCGTTTACCAGTACGAGCCTTACGCCTATCGCAGCTTCTACCTGCCCTCCTTCGGCATGGGCGGGTTGACGCCGGGGAACATGGCGGCCCAGCAGCGCGCGTATAGCGAGTGCCGCCGGATAGCGCCGCTGATGCTGGCGGACTACTACCCGCTGACTCCCTACAGCCTCGACCTTGGCCGGTGGATCGCGTGGCAGTTCAACCGCCCAGAGCAGGGGGATGGCGCCATCCAAGCCTTCCGTCGCGAGCGATGCGCGGAGTCCGCCAATACTTTCCGCCTGTCGGGCCTTGAGCCGGACGTGCTCTACCGGATCACCGACCTCGACCGGGCGGATCCGTCGGAGGCGCGCGGCAGGGACCTTATGGGCGAGGGTCTGCGCGTCGAGATCGGCGACCGGCCCGGCGCCGCCGTCGTCCTCTACAGGAGCGTGCGCTAGAACCGATGCTGCTGCACTGCGCCCGGCGCTCCTTAGGGCAGCAAGGACGGGCCCGCCGGGCTGCCAGGTACCCATGACGGAGCACCGGAGGGGCGGCATCCATGCAGCCGCGGGCGTCCCGGGCGCCGCGGTCCTGGAGCACCTGACCTCGGTAGCGCATGACCGGTAGGCTGTTCCGGTCGGGTCGCTGGTGTGACCTGGGCCCGCTCTGCTGCCGCTCGCCCATGAGGATGAACGGCGCCCGGCAGTAGGAGTGAGCCCACTCGGGGCGCCAGGCGCCGAGCTCACCGCATGTGCTCACTGGCCCGGCGGTGACCGGCCGAGGCTTGTGCAGCGTCCGGCGATGCCGATGTCCCATAGCCGAGGTCTCCCATCTCGCGCAACGGAACTACGCGACGCCGCCGAGTCCGCGTAGCGGGCGCCGGGCTCCGGTTGCGCGGGGAAGGGGGGCACGGCCGGCCCGGGTCCCGCCCGGCGAGGCGAGCTCTCTCCGTGTGGAGGGTACGGCGATGCGTCCAGCGGGGTCGATCGTGCGCGGCCTGGTCGGCGCGTGGCTCCTGGCATGTGTGGCGGTGGGTGCGGCGGACGGACCCGGCCAAGTGCCCGGGACGCTGCGGCTCGTGGTCGACGGCCACAGCGACTACCGGATCGTCGTCCCCAGTAAGCCCTCGTTCGATGAGCAGCGCGCCGCAGGTGAGCTGCAGGCGGCGATCCGGCAGATCTCGCACGCCACGCTGCCGATCGTGCCCGACTCGGAGCCGCTCGCGAAGCACGAGATCATCCTCGGTGATAACCGCCACGCCGACCGAATCGGGGCGCGCGTCGCCCATGACCGCCTCGGACGCGAGGGCTTCACGATCCGCACGGTGGGGGAGCGCCTCGTCATCGGGGGCGGGCCCGAGCGAGGGGTGCTGTACGGTGTCTACGCCCTGCTCGAGACGTACATCGGGTGTCGGTGGTTCACGCCGACCGTCAGCCGAATCCCGTCTCTGCGGAGCATCGAGGTCCCTGCCATCGAGGACGATACGCAGGTCCCCGCCTTCGCCTACCGGCAGATCTACTACGCCGAATGCGGGGATCGCGACTTCTGCATCCACAACAAGCTGAACGTCCTTGCCTCGTCGGAGGCACACGATCTGGCCAGTCCGCAGGAGAGCCCCGGCAACGGCCTGTGTCACACGTTCTTCTCGCTGTGCTCCCCCGACAAGTACTTCGCAACCCACCCGGAGTACTTCGGGATGTGGGATGGTAAGCGCACGCCGGCCCAACTCTGCCTCTCGAATCCGGATGTCGTTGACATCGTGGTCGAGAGCCTGCGTGAGGCGATGCGGAAGAACCCGCAGGCCCGCATCTGGAACGTGAGCCAGATGGACAACGGCCAGCCGTGCACCTGCCCCGAGTGCAAGGCGCTCGACGATCGCGAAGGCGGGCACGCCGCGACGATCATCAACTTCGTGAACCAGGTCGCGGCCCATTTCCCCGACAAGACCATCTCGACGCTCGTGTACTGGTACTCGATGGATCCCCCGAAGACGGTCCGTCCCGCATCGAACGTGCAACTCATCTACTGCGTGGACGGCGACTTCCGCGGCCCGGTTGGACCCTCGTTCGAGGCTTTTGCGGCCATGGCCCCGGAGCTATGGATCTGGTACTACTGCATCCCGTGCCAGAACATCATCGCTCCCTGGCCGAACCTGCTCTCCTTGCAGCACGACATGAGGTACTTCGCCGAGAACGGCGCCCGCGGGATCTTCGTCGAAGGCTCGTACGAGCCCGGCAGCGAGTTCGCGGAGCTGCGCACATACCTTCTCGCCAAGCTCGTGTGGGATCAGGACTTTGACGTTGACACGGGCATTGACGAGTTCCTCGACGCCTACTACGGCCCGGCCGCTCTGATGCTGCGGGAGTACATCGACACGATGTACAAGGCGCTCACCGACGCCGGCGACACGCTCGATACACACTGCTGGAGCAGCGACTACGCCGGCACGTTCCTCACCCCCGCGATGTGCGCTCGCTATGACGCGATCTTCGACAGGGCCGAGAAGGCGGTCGCCGACGAGCCGGAGCTCCTCGCCCGCGCGCAGCACGCCAGGGCCCCGCTGATGCACGCCGAGGTGCAGCTCGGCTACGGTGACGTGGACGCCCGCATCGCGCTCGTCGAGCGACTGCAGGACATCTCCGCGCGGACGGGCATCCCCCACTACGCGGACTTCAACGAGAAGGCGGCCGAGAGCTACCTGCCCGCCCTGCTCGACGGTCTGCGCGCCGAGAAGGCGGCCCGGAAGTAGCACGAGCCGCGAGAGCGCCGGAACGGGGCGACGCGTCGAGTTGCCCTACGAGCCGCCGAGGGACTGTACGCCGATCGACTTGTGGCGACGGTGATGGTGTCCGCCCGACTCGGCGGAGCATCACGCGTCCTTCGGCTTGAGGAAGAGCACATCCGCGTACTCGACCCACCCCGACCTCAGGTCCATGCGGAACCAGCCTTCGCCGTTCCTCTCGTGGAAACGTGTGGGCGACCGCTTGCCGAATTCCTTGAGATCGTACTGAGCCCACGTCCGGCCAGCATCGGTTGAGATGATGATGCCTGTGTCCAGTGGCGAGGCCGGAGCGCAGTGCGAGGCGAGGATCACGTTGTCCTGGATGATCATGTTGCCGGACTCGACCTCTGGGTTGAACAGGAGAGTGTGTGCCTCGGGACGGGTCAGGTCAGCCGGTGCGCATCGGAAGATTCCCCGATCGTACGGCTCGGGGCCGTTCGAGTCGCTGATCCAGTAGAGCTCCCCGTCAACGAAGCTGATGCCGCCGGCCTTGTAACGCGAGTTCAGGTGATCCGAGACCAGGACCCGCCAATGCCAGCGATCGGCTGCCGCGTCATACGTGCCTCTGAGCCAGTGGCACTCGAGCCCTTCCGGCTTGTCGTGGTCACCGGTGCAGGTGTAGAAGGCGTCCTCCGCGGGGTTATATGCCACCGTGTGCACGTGTCGGCAGCATAGCGGGTTGTCGGGGTTGCCCAGCAGCGCGCCCTCGGTGCCCCCGCCCGGGGAGCCGTCGTCGCGTGTGTAGGGGCTCTGCCCGAACGCATAGGCGATCTTCACGGTCCGGCCGCCGTCGGTGGAGTAGTAGATGTTCACCGGCGCCGCTCCGCCCACCACGTTGCAGTAGTTCCCCCAGACGAGCATCTCCGTGCCGTTCACATCCCAGGAGTTGACGCCGGGGATGGTGTGGAAGTACCAGCCGGGATGGTCGGGGTCCCGCGGCGTGTGCGGAAGGTAGTCGGTGCCATCAATGCCCTTCACCGTGACCTGCTGGCACGTCCGCAGGTTGTCCGTGCTGACGTAGAGCCTAGAGCGTGTGGCGAAGACCACGTTCCCATTCCTCAGTATGCAGCTGAACGTGATGTTGTGGGTGTTGGGGAAGGTAAGGCCATGGGGCCACGTGCGGCCGTTGTCTTCGGACAGCAGGACCCGGCCGTCCGCATGGGCGAAGGCCTTGTTGTCGCGCTGCGAGTCGATGTAGAGACCCTCCGGCTGCAGCCGGTACCAGAAGTGATCCGTCTCACCGATCTGCACTTGTGGCATGGCTAGGCACTCCTCTCGCGTCGGGCCCAGGTGTCACGCGCCGCAGCGTCTTCCGCTCCGCGCGCTTGCGCACCTTCAGCCTGCCACGGCCGGTGCAGGCCACGCAAGACCAGGTCGCGAACACGGCTCGGCGGCCACGCCCATGCGGCTCGGCCGTCCGTAGGAGGGCGGGCCTCTGCCGGCGCAGGAACGTGGCTCGTCGGATAACCGGACGATGCTGCGGGCGCAGGCGCAGCCCACGGCCGTTCATCGGGAGCGCGGACATGGACATACACAAGGCTGCGGAATCGGGCGATACCGAGAAGGTGAGAAGCCTGCTCGACGCGCGGCGAGGCCCGCGGCGCCGCGGGGTCAGAGTCGACGAGAGGGACAAGTACGGCTTCACTGCGCTGCACTGCGCCGCGAGGAACGGCCACGCTGAGACGGTCGCTCTGCCTCTCGAACGCGGGGCGGATGTGAACGCTCGCACCGACTCTGGCTTGGCGCCACTGCACTGGGCGGCGTCGGGGGGCCACACCGAGGCCGTCGCACTGCTGCTCGACCAGGGGGCCGACATCGAAGCCCGCGACGAGACCGGCAGGTCCCCACTGCACATGGCTGTGCAGTGGGGAGACGTCGCCGGCATGTCGTTGTTGCTGGACCGCGGCGCCGATATCCACGCCCGGACCCAGCACGGAGGCACTCCGCTGGGCGCGGCCGTAAGCAGTGGGCGCCCGGAAGTTGCCGCCCTGTTGCTGGCCCGCGGAGCCGATCCCCTTGCAGACGCTGGCGATTGGCCCCTTCTGTTCGCGGCTGCCATGGGGCATCAGCATTGGGCTGTCGCTATGCTTCTGGACCTGGGGGCGGACGTCAACGCAGCATGCGGGGACGGCAAGACGGCACTGCGCGTGGCCGCCCAGAACGGCGATACGGAGACCATGGCCCTGCTGCTTGCGCACCAAGCGGACGTGCATGTGCGGGATAGCTACGGCACTTCGGCTCTCGACATGGCCGCTCGCTACGGCCAGACCGAAGCGGTCGCCCTCCTCCTTGACCATGGGGCCGACGCCGGTGCGGTGCACAGGGACGGCCGGACGGTGCTGCATGTGGCCGCGGCCGCCGGCGAGACCGCCGTCATTGACCTGTTGCTCGCCCGAGGGGTCGATGTCAACGCGCGCGACGAAGACGGCCTGGCGGCGCTGCACGTCGCCGCTGTCCTTGGCCAGACGGTGAGCGTTGCGCTGCTGATAGACCGTGGGATGGATGCTAACACTCGCGTCGTCGGAGGGATCACTCCCTTGCATCTCGCCGCGGCGGCCGGCGAGACCGAAGTCATCGCCATGCTGTTGGCCCGAGGGGTGGATGTCAACATCCGCGACGACAGCGGCAAGACGCCCCTGGACTGCGCGACCGAGTGCGCCAAGGAGGAGGCCGCCGCCCTACTGCGTGAGCGGGGCGGCTGAGAGCGAATGCGACCCTATGCCTTCACCGCCCGGAGGTGACATCGCGTGCTTTGTCGCGGGCCCAGCGCTGCCCACCTGCTGCTCTCTCGCGGGATCGCGGTTCTCGCGGGCGCTCTGTTCGCGGTCAGCCTGGGCCTCCACGTTGCCGCCTTGGCAGGCGTGGATGTACGGGAGTACTGGCCGGGCGTATTCTGGCTGCATGCTGTGGTCATTGCAGCGCCCCTCTCGGTGGTCCTCTCGCCCGCTGGCCGAAGACATCGTGACCTGTACGAGGCACTGCCGCGCTGGGGAGCCCGGCTTATCCAGGTGGTCTTTGCCTACGCCATCGTGAACTTCGTGCTGTATGCCATCCAGTCGCATGGCGGCGGCCCCGGCATCGAGGACGGCCGGTATGTGCTGAGCAGACACGGCGACGTCCTGCGGTTCCTCACCGAGGAGGACTGGCACGGGTACCGCGCACTGCAACTGCGCGGGGTGTCGGGTCACTGGATGCTCTTCTCCCTGCTGGCGGCTCTGGTATGGGCGAAGGAAGCGCGCGCGACCGGGCGCAGGCCGCGGGGGACTGCCACTGAGCCCCCGATAACGACGCGCCGCCTCTGAAGCCGCGCAGCGCGCCCCTGAGCCAGTGCAGGGGGCGTGGGGAGGGCGGCGAACAGGGGCAACGCGCGCGCACGGGTCGCGCTTCTCTGCCCCGGACCGCTGTGCCCGCCACAACCGCTGCCGGAGGGTCGCCCCATGCAGGTGGCCATCGCCCCCTATGCCCTGGACCGTGTCCCCCTGTCTCTGATCGTCGACGACTCCACCGTACTGGTCAATGCCAACTACTTCTGGATGCGCGACCGGAATGCCGTGGACGGTGAGAGCAGGCGCTGGGAGGACGTCCCGGTTGTCCATCCACAGTCGTTCACGCGCGAGTGGGCAGAGCTGTGCCGCGTCCATGGTGTGCGGGGCAAGTTCAGTGTCATTCCATGTCCCGCCGCCATCGGCCGCATCGATGATGGCCTCCCCCTGTTCAGCCACGCCCAGCAAGAGGACTGGCTGCGGATGTGCAGCGAGCTGATCGCGCCGGCCTTCGACATCACTCCTGAGATGATGACCCACTCCGTAGTCGTGGACCCGGACACCTGTCGTCCGGTGGAGCCAGAGATCTGGGAGCAGTACGACTGGGCTAGGTTGCCGGATGACGAGGACCTGGTCACGCGGTATATCGCGGCGGCTTGCCGCATCCTGGTGAACGTCGGCCTAGCGCCTACTGGAGTCACGTCACCCGGAGGCTTCGGTGGCCAGTCCCTCAGTCTCTATGCCCGTGCCGCCGGCACGGCGGTGCGAGAGGTCACCGGTAACCCTACGCCCTTCCTCTTCCAGCGCGTGACCTCCGAGGGCACCGAGGTCGAGACGCCGGTCTGGTACGCCGACCGTGAACATGGCACAGCAACGGGCGAGATCATCGCTTCTACGGGGGACTACACAGGCTCGTGGACCGGGTACGGGGAAGCCAATGCCGACTACTACCTCACCGCCGACCTGCAGGGCGGGCGGATTGCGGAGCTGGTAGCCGCTCGAAAGCCGGTTGTGTTCTGCAGCCACTGGCAGGGCTTCTATGGCCTGCACAACGACGACCGGCGCGGCTTCCGGGTACTGGAGACGGTGCTGAGCCGTGTGCGGGAATTCGACCCGGATGGCGCCCTGACACGTTGGCGCAAGTGCAGCGAGATCACGGGCTACGCCTGCGCTCGGGAGATGGCGCGGCTCGGAGTCACGGGGCACACGGCCCGGCTTGAGCTTCCCATGCTGACGCCGGAGCTGACGCTGCAGGTGAGCGGCCTTCAGGTTCGCGGGGTGACGGTGGCTGGTGTGCCGCTACAGAGGGCCGGAACGCGATCGGGGTTCCGTAGTGGCACGTTCTGGGCTGACGGAGAGACCGCGCTCCTCGCTTTCGATCCAGTCGCGACGGAAGTGACGGTGGAGATCATGCCCTGAGGAGGATGATAGGCGGCGTCCTGTGCCGGCCGAACGTCGCGAGCTCACGGATGTCGCGGCATTCCGGGCCGCCCTGCGCGACGTCCGCGTCCGGGTGGAACCGAGCAATGGCCCCTGGTCGGCTGTGGAGTGGGGCCACCCCTAGCCAGGCTAGGGCTCCAGCATCCCGACGAGCTTCCGCCGCAGATCGACGAGCTCCGTTGCCTGCTCGGGGCTGAAGAACCCACTGCGTTGGCCGAGGGTGTCCATCCACGTGATGAGCCGCGACCAGTCGTCTGGGCTCAACTGCACGTCATAGTGCCCGGCCTGAAGGAGCTTGAGGACCGGGTTCATGCGGGCCTCGCACTGGCCGGCAGTCGAGCGCTGCTCGTGGAAGCGCTGAAGGACCAGGTCCTTGAGGCTCGGCGCACCGTAACCGACCATCGCCTCGTAGGACTTCGACGGGGTGAGGTCGAAGCCGGCGGCCTCGCCGCCCGGCCGATGGCAGCTAACGCAGGAGCGGTCGAGGACGGGCTGGACCAAGACCGTGTAGTCCAGTGGCCAGGAGCCCTCAGGGCCTGGCGTGAGCTTCGATGGTTCTCGGCAAGCGGCTAGTGTGGCGCTGTTGGGCGGCGCAGTGGTGCGTGGCTCATGGCAGCCCACGCAAGTCTGCGCCTGGCCCGGCTGTAGATACACGCCGCTCCGCATCGTCTGCACAGCCATTCCTTCAGCGTCCAGAGCTTGCACGAAGAACGTTACACCGGCAGGGACCCGGAAGTAGGCGGAGCCGTCCGCCTCCACCGGAGCCGTGCCGAGGACGAACCGACCGGAGTCGTGGGTGGTGAGACCGATCGAGGGGAAGTCCATGGTGGGGTGCGTCTTCACGGGCATCCCGACGACGCGCAACCGGGCGATCGTCCCTGGCGGGATGCCGTCGAGGCCCTCGTATGCGTCGATGAGGAGCATACGGGCTTCCGCGCCACCCTCGGTGACCTGCCGGCCGGCTATGGGCGGCCGCAGGCGAGGACGGATCGGCAGCGGGTACTGGCTGCCCATAGCGGGGTCACGGTACAGCAAGGTCAGGTTGCCGAAGGCGTCGTACAGGTATACGCCCAGGGCTGCCGTCTCGTTCGTTTCCCCCTGGAACTTCAGAGGCCGGTCACTCCATGCCGTCAGGAAGTGCTCCTCCGACAGCGGGAAGGGGTTCGCGAAGTAGGTGGTCGGCCGGCCTTCGGACTCGGGGAACGGCACCTCGGGGGTCAGTCGGGTCAGCGCGGCGGGTACGTCCGGGCCCAGCCGCGGGTCGAGAAGGACCAGGCTGCCCGCCGTTATCGAGTGATGGCCTGAGGCGGTGAGGACCAGTCGTCGCGAATCAGGAATCGACCGTGCCTCGAAGAAGCACTCCGGGTTCCGCGTGTAGTTGCCATAGACGGCCTGGACGCCGGTGCCGTCAGGCAGGGCGGACCAGAGCCCCATGTTGTTCTGGCCGAACCGGTCGACGTAGTCCCAGCGGGCGTAGATGACCCGTCCCTGGTCATCCACGCTGGGGGTCCACTCGAACTCCTCGAAGGCCGAGATCGGGCGCAGGTTGCGCCCCTCGGAGTCCATGACGTGCAGCGTATAGACGGCAACCGGGCGCTCGGGGCCGCCTCCGCAGCGTACGTAGCACTCAGGCAGCGCCGGGTTGGTTAGGGTCGCGGCTCCCGTGGCCTGGCTCAACTGCGTCGACTGGCCGCGCCGGGTCGAGCAGAAGACGATCTCGCCGTTCGGCAGGTAGCGGCCGTCGAAGTCGTTGTACTTGCCGAAGGTCAGTCGCCTCAGGCCCGTGCCGTCCACGTTCACCTCGAACAGGTGGTAGAACGAGTCCTCCGGCAGCCGCGACTTGTCCAGCTTGTCGGCCCAGTCGCGCAGGCCGGGGTAGTGCCGGCACCAGGCGAAGAGCGCCTTAGTCCCGTCGTAGGAGAGGTCGGGGCGGATGACGCTCCCCGGCGCCAGGCCCTCGGTCAGGCACTGCAGCGAAGCGTGGTCCGTCCTGAAGTCATGGAGGATGTAGAGCCCCCCGCCGGGCTGCGACCACCAGCCAAGGTACTGGTCGGACATGTGCGACCACGTCCCCGGCGCGCCGCGGACCAGGAGGAGATCATCGAAGTCCAGCAGCGGATTCGCCAGGGCCAGCCGACGAACGGCCCACTGAGCGCGGAGGTACACCTCCCGCCGCACCGACTCGGGCGCGGCGAGGGGGAGTTGGTCTGCCGCCGCCCGGGCCTGTTGGAGTGTGGCCGCATCGTCGTCCACCGGGGCGCCAAGCCGCCGGAGGCTCTCGGCGAGTTTGAGACCGCGCTCAACGACTTCCGCCGTCGGGTACGCGTGGACCCGCGTCAGGCTCTTTCGTGTAGACCACTCGCAGACGCTGCTCTGGGTCGCCGGTCGACCCAAGGCCACGTTCCGGTCCTCGCCCGTCAGGTAGACCTCGACCTCATCCAGGTGCAGGCAGTTGGTCCCCGGCACCTGGAGGCGCACATACCGGGTCTCCGCGCCACCGAGGGTGACCGAGAGAGGCCGGCCATCGGGCTGTCCGCCGAAGACTGAGCCATCGTGCTGGTAGACCTGAGCGAAGCCCTTGCCGTCACCAGAGAGCATCACAGCAATGCGCGCCGCGCGGCCCGCCGTATGGTCACAGCGGTTGTAGATCACCACACGGTCGAGCGGCATGGCCTCGCCAAGATCGACCTGCCACCAGGGGTCATCCTGGAGGGCCGTGTGGAAGCCCCACTTGCCGTCCTTGACGCCGTCGCACCCGCCCTCGGCGTCCTCGTCGGGCCTTACCGCGGACCGAACCACGTCCTGTTGGAGCCAGTCGGCCTCGATCTGCTCCCGCGTCGGCGGCGGGCCCGGCGGATCCGGTACGGCTTCGCCGACCACGGCGCCAAACGACAGTGCAATCAGCAGGCACAACTGGCGGCCGCCAAACGGCCTTGGGTCAGCCATGAACATCTCCTTGCCGCAGCACCGTCCCCTGCCCGGTCCGCCGGCCGGCAGTGCCCACCGGAACGGCAACCCGCGTGCCACAGGCCGCTCCTACCCATCTTCCCACATGATACGTCGGTATCCTGCAACCCGGCTCCCGTCCGCCCGCTCCAGGTGGACCGGAGTACGGGATGCGGAACAGCCCGCACGACGGACCACGTGCCGGAGATAGCCAGCGCTGTTGACAGGATGTGGCCGATCTTCTCCGCCAGGTGCGAACGGGAGCTGCTGCAGAGCGGGGTGGCGGGCATCGTACTCAGCCGTAACGAGCTGAGCACCTCGGAGAACACCTGGCGACGGGGTGCCTGACAGGAGCCAAGGCTTCCCGCAGGAGAGGCAGCGCTTCGTGGACTGTGTGCCGAACGATGAGGAGCCCCTGGAGACAGGCGAGGATGGCAGGGCGGCGCTGGAGGTCATCCGCGCGCGTTACGGAAGCGCAGGGACGGGGCGCAAGGTGTTGCTGCCGTTTTCCCCGCCGGAGGGGAAGCGGGCGGTGGAGCTGTGGCTGGGCGGACAGGGACAGCCGAGCCGCGACGGCACGCGATGATGGACAGAGCAGGACAGGAGCGCGACATGATGCACGCACCGATCAGCGTCAGGACAGAGGACAACAGGGCATACCTGGAGGGTGTCAGGCCGCTGGCCTGGGGCACGGGCGAGATGTGCGAGTTCGCCTCGGCCCTCACGCGCACGCTCAACTGCGTTGGCGAGGATGTGCCGTACCGCTACCTGACGGGCGTAACCGGCGTGGCTCTCCGCTTCACCATAGGCCGCGAGCTCTGGAACCCCGGGTTCTACGCGTTCGAGTCGGCCTCGCCCGATGTGCGCGACCTCATGCGGCGCGCGTTCGCAGCGGTCGGCTACGAGTACCGCCGGTACCACAGGGGCGACCGGGCCCATGACCTCCGGCGCATCGCCGACAGCATCGACCGGGGCATCGCCGTGATGCTGGGGGGCAACGTGGTGGACGCCTCCGACTGGGCGCTGATCACCGGCTACGAGATGGGCGGCGACATCCTGTTGGGGTCGAGCCCCTACGGTGGCGGCAACAGGTTCGAAGGCTACGACGTGATCGAGGACTGGCACACGCGAACGAGGGAGTACATCATCCTGGGCGCGAAGCGGGAGCGTCCTGTCGCAGCGACCATCTACACTGAGGCCCTGCGGCTTGCGGTGGATCTGGTGCGGACCCCGCAGGTTGCCCACCGGTACACCGGCCTCAGGGCATACGAGGCATTGGCTTCCGCTCTGCGAGACGAGGAGTTCCCCGAAGACGCGGAGCGGGAGGAGGACCGGCCGTGGTTCCGCTATCTGTGCATCCTCTGCTACAACATGATGCTCGACGACCATAGGTCAGCGGCTCCCTTCCTGCGCGACGCGGCAGAGGCATTGCCGGTATGCGAGACGGAGCTGGGCCTCGCGGCCGGCTGCTACGAACGTAGCTGCGGGCTGAGGGATCAGCTCGAGGGCATCATGAAGGGCGACTTCTCACCAGACGCTCAGAAGCGGCTCCTGGACCCCGACGTGCGGGACAGGTACGCCCGGACGATCCTTCACATCCGCGACTCCGATGCGCACGGGATCTCGCACATCGAGCGCGCGCTGGCAGACGCGGGCGCGCCGACGTAGTGGCGCCGGGCTGGAGGAGTACGCCCGTGCGAGGCGCGAGGAGGGCTGGAGCCACTTCCTCTGCCGAGGCGGGAGGCGCCCATCTCCAAGACCTACTGCCTGTGCTGTGCGGAGCACATGCGGCACGGGCTCGAGCCCGTGTTCGGCGTTCCGGTGCTCGTCGAGCCGGTCAGCACGGTGATCAGCGGCGACGAGTGTTGGCTCGTGGCCCACGTCCCGAACGCCGGACGAAGCACACCCGCCACTGGTCGCTGACACGCGTGCAGCGTTGGCCATTGCGACCACCCCTGCCGCACAGTAGCAGCGCCGCGCGTTACTGCGGCCAAGCGCTATGGCCAGCGCGAGCCGAAGGACCCAGCGAACTGAGGGGTGCAGGCGCCGGTGTATCGGAAGCGAATGGGGCTTGGGGCCCATCCCGGGCACGCCCAAGCCCTTGGGAGCCCGCCCCGAACTGCGGCTTGCCGAGGGGGAAGGCACGCTTCCGGGAGGAGGCCGTGACATGAGACCAGGTGTGCGAGCAGAGCAACTCGTTGCCCAGATCGAGCGTGCCCTGGGGCCGTCTGCGACGGTGACGACCAACGAGAAGCTCCCTGACCGCGATCGTGTTCTGCGGGAGGCTGATGTATGCGTTCGCTTCTCCGAGGGCGCGAGGGACTTCGTGGTAGTCATTGAGGTCAGGGACCGCAGCACTACCGACGACGTTGAGTGGATCGACCAGGTCTAAGGCAAGTGGCGAGATACCGCATACGTCATTGTGGCGGTCTCCTCCGGGGGCTTCTCGCGTCAGGCCACTGAGAAGGCCAGGAAGGTCGGGATCGAGGCCCTCACATTCCGTGAGACAGACACGCGCGACTGGAGAATCGTGTTCGGCATCGACCACGTCACGCTGTTCCAGCCGATGATCGACGTGACCAACGTGGGCATCCACCTGTCGGACACCCTTGGCGTCGACGAGGGCACGCCTGCGAGCTTCAGCGCCTCTAGCGCCACCCCCATGTTCCGGAATGAGGAGGGGAACCTGGTGAGCGCGCTCCGACTGTGGGACCAGTTCGCGCGTCCGCATCTCCAGCCCGGCCCCACCGTGGCAGAGCAGGCTCGCAGGCCGTTCCGTGTTCGGCTCAACATCACTGATGATCATCCGCTGTGGCTTGTCCACGGAGGGCAGGAACTGCCTGTGGTTGCGGTGGAGATTGCAGGCGAGCACTGGGTCGAGGCCAGGGAGTCGCCTCTGGTGCCAGCACGTGAGTACGTGGAAGCTGACAGCCGCTTGCTTCGCGGCGGCGTCGTGGAGACGGCGGAGCCGGTATGCCTGAGTGATCGCGCGGTCTTCGTATCGTTTGTCTACATTCCAAACGAACTCGCGAGTGAGGGGGCCACGCTGTCGGTAGTGCTAAGAGACGCCGGGCCCTCGGCGGGCGAGCCAGACCTGTAGGGCTTCGCACACCAGGGCGCAGACTCGCCGGGAAAGCAGGGACAGCCATGCGCACACATACATGGGCTTCGCAGTTGACCATCGCGGGGCTGCTTGCCGCGCTGGGCGCATCGGGGGCGGCGGGCCAGGTTGGACGGACGTTCATTGTGTCCGACTTCGAGCGTGGAGCCGCCGGGTGGGTGACCAACGACGCCGTCAAGTACAGCGGCGCCTCTCAGGATACGCCGCTCGTCTCGGTCGCGCTCTCTCAGGAGGCGCATTCCGGCACAGGCAGCCTGGAGGTGTCCTTCCACCCGGGGGCCGGCTGGGCGGGAGCCTACATTCCCCTGGCCACGGTGTGCGACGAGTGGGCCGATGCGGGCGTCGATGAGATCGCGTTCTGGATGAAGGGCGACGGACAGGAGAAGAGCGTGGCCGTCGACATCCAGGCGTGGAGCGACCAGCATGTCCCGGCGTTCTTCGGTGTGCCGGTATCGCTGCAGGACACGGCCTGGCACGAGGTCGCTATCCCGCTGGCCCGCTTCCAGGCCACGAACCCCACGACGCCCCTTCGGCTACCTTCTCTGCACGCGTTCCAGCTCGACAGCGCCGGAGACATCGGGCCTGCGAAGCTGTGGGTGGACGACATCGTGGCGCGGAATGCACATGGTCAGGGCGCAGCCTTCGCCGTGGGGCCGCTGGATGAGAGACTGCGGACGCTGCCGCCGGCGCGTGGTCTCCCTCGCCTGGGGATGTGGGGCTTCCCGCCCCTCACGCCCGAGGGCTTGGCGATGGGCCGGAAGCTCGGGCTGCAGTTCGGCTCGAACGGCGAGACGCGCCTGCAGCAGGAGCTGGCCTTCGTCCAGGGCCTGGCGTCGAACGACTGCCCGGGGCGACCCGGCCCCGAAGCCTTCGCCGACCTGGGCCTGACCGACGAGGACATGGACCAGGATGCTCAGGGGCGCCGAACCGGCGAGGGCGTTGAGAGTGCGGTGTTCTCGCCTGAAGTGCTGGACCGCTTCTGCACGTATGTGGGCGATCGCGTGCGGGCCCGGAAGGACGCCCGGCAAGTCTGCTCCTTCATGCTCTCCTCGCCGATCAGCATGTACGGGGAGGTCCACTACGCGGCCTCGAGCGCCGGGCAGTACGCGGTGTTCAGCCGCCCCGCGAAGGCCAACTACCGGGCATGGCTGCAGGCGCAGTATCACGGCGACCTGGACGCGCTGTCACGGGCCTGGGGGGAACGTGTGGCGGGTTGGGACACGACCGTCCCGCCGGAAGGGCCGATAGGCGCCGCCGGCATCGACACGCGGACCGCTTGGTCGGACTTCATGCACTGGTACAACTGGTGGCTGGAGGAGGTGACGCGGCGGAGCCTGGCCGCCGCTCGCGCGGAGACGGACAAGCCGCTGGCTGTGATGATGGGCGGGCCCAAGATCGGTCTCAGCCAGGGGATCGCGCTGGGCAACATCGGCCCGATCGTGAGGATGCTGGGCCAGACGAAGCCGTCGTTCTTCAGCGATACGGACAGCCAGACGCTCTTCTCATGCCGCTACTCGAGCGCCGCCTGCTCGCAGTACGGCGTCTCCCTCATGCTGGAGCACGTCGGGCCACCATACCTGCACCGCTTCCACCAGTACGACATGGCCTTGAACGTGCTGGCCTCTGGAGCAGACGCCGCTCACCTCGCGCAGACGGGTCAGCTATACGACCCGAAGCACTGGTTTGGCCCCACATGGCTGGAGCTCGCGCCGCTGGTCCTGCGCTACCGCACGGAGCACGTGAAGAGCGACGCAGCCATGTTCCACTCCTACATGACGTCCTGGTACCGGCCCGAGCGCTCGAACGGCGACTGCGTGCGGCTATACGACGGCACGAACACCCTCTGGTATCCGGAGAGCGGGTATCCCTCATGGGGTAGAGCACTCGGCTCGCCGGACGTAGTGGACGACGCGATGATCGAGGACGGAGGGCTGGCCGGTCGCAAGCTGCTGGTCATCCCGAACAGCTCCGTGACGGTGACATCGCGCCGGGCGGTGGATGCCCTGCGGAAGTGGGTGACCGACGGCGGGACCCTCGTGGGCTTCGGCGAGGGCTGCCTCGCGTACACCATCGAGGCGGACCGGTCGGTGCACGCCACGCCCGGCCTGGCGGGGTTGCTCAGTCCTCAGAGCTCGAAGAACGTCGCGAGCGGTCCCGCGGCGCGCGTCGAGGCGAGAGTGGGCCTCGGGCGGGCGGTGCTCTATCGTACTCCGGCCGCCGACGGTCCGTTCCTGCACGCCGCCATGGGGCTGCTAGAAGCTGAGGCAGGCCGAGCGGGAGTGCGGCGATGGTGCCGTGCTGATCCGGAGCACCGCGCCAACCTGATGTACGCAGGGCGCGACAGCAGCTCGGGCCGGCATCTGTTCGTCGCTGACTTCACACGGTCGGTCCGCAACGACCCGCCGGACGCCGAGGTGGACTTCTGGACCGACCGCACGTTCCACTTCAGCTTCAACCCGGCCCTCAGCGGCGAGGCGGAGCTGGTGGGGCTTACCAACAGCTTCGAGAGCTGCCAGGGCGGTGAGGCGGGTCTTGACCCCGTCAGCCACATCCTGACTGTGCGGTTCCAGCTTCCCGGCAAGCTGACGCTGGTCTTTGGGAAGGCGACGGGGAGCGCCGTTGGCGGCAGGAATGGGAGGAACGGGGACGGAGTCCTCCTCCCCATAGGACCATGGTGATGCGCGAGTGCCCACCGCAGGAGGAAGGCGCCGTCCCCCCTTGCCCCGCGTCACTTCCGTAGCGCCTCCCTGCGGGTCGCCCCTGGGGCAAGCTCCAGCACGCCCTCATACCGGCCCGTCGTCGGGGCCAGCCAGTCGGGGACGCGAATCATGGCGGTCTGCGCCTGGGCGGTGGGGTTGTGCGCTTCCAGCATGTACCGGTCATCGGACTTGAGGAGGCTGAGCCGGAGGCCATCGCAGTCGCAATCCAGTGCGTTCCCGACCGCCCACGACTGCGCCCCGCGCGCAGTGTCCGCAGTCAGCCAGCCGGCCCCCTCGAACACGCCCACCCGGCGCAGCTCGCCTGTTGTCTCGTTCAGGGCAACCGCGTCGCAGTCCTCTCTGAGCCCCTCCACTACGACCGGCAGCGGGTTGGCGAGGCTGCCCTCCGGAAGGGAGAACACGGCGGCGCCGTCCTCCGCCTCAAGGCGGAGGATGTACGCGCTGCCCAGCAACCGGCCCCGTGTGACCTGGGCCGGGCAGGCGGGCGATCCGTCAAGGCCGCACGAGTCGCGGAAGCGGTCGAACTCGCCCCCATCGGTCTCACCGAAGGCGCCGCGTAGCACCAGACAGCGCGCAGTGAACGTGGCGCCCGCTTCGAGCGTCTCGCCCGGGAGCTCGAGGCCGATCTCCGTCTGGTCAGTCACACGCATGGTGAGTCCCTCGGACAGCGGCATGGCGGCGAGGGGCCCCCAGAAGTTCGGGTAGAAGGCAACGTAGCCGCCGACCGGGAGGGGTTCCTCCACGGGAGCCGTGCGATCCGCGAACTCACGCTTGTCACCGGCCGCGGAGACGATGGACATGCGCGGGAAGCCCTCGGAGGCAGCGTTGGCGAAGTCGCGCGCCTGCGCGGCCGAGGCCCCCGTGTTCAGCGTGAGCAGCACGATCTCCGGCCCGTCGCGCCGGGCGAGGGTCACGCGCTTCTTGAGAGTGACGGTGTGCTCCACCAGCATCACGTTCTGGCTGTAGGGACGAGGGGTAAAGGAGATCAGGCGGACGCGGGAGTCCGCCAGCTCGGCCCGGCACTGGTAGCTGCCCGGCAGGAGCGTCCACTCATACAGATTGTCCAGGATGTTGACGTCTCCGCACGCGAAGGCGAGGTTACGCTGGGCGACCGGGTGCTCCGGGCCCTCGGCTGCGTGGATGATCGGCCCCGGTGCGCCCACCATGGGCGCCATGCCGTACTCGATGCCGGACTCCGGGAGGACGTCTTTCGTCGAGACGAGCGCGGGAACGTCCAGGTTATTCCAGCCGCTGACGTATAGGCCCTGGATGCGGAAGTGGTCCGTGCGTCCCTGCCTGTTCACGTCGAGCATCCCGTTGATGGTGTTCTGCAGGTCCGTGCACATGTAGGTGGAGTGCCGAACATCGCTCGTGTAGAGGGCGGGCGAGATGAGCCGTCCGCCGGCCTCGTCGGTCGCCGTGAGCAGGAAGTAGCGCTGCCGGTCGTGGTAGCCGCTGATGTCTGCTGTGAACGTGGTGTCGCCCGGGAAGTAGCGCCGAAAGACCGTGTCGCCATCCCAGACGGTGACCTCGCTGAGCGGCACGTCGCTCGACAGCCGGAGGAAGAGCTGCCACGGCTCCTCGCGCAGTGCGGCGCGGCCGTTCTCTATCGCCCACTCCAGCAGGCGTGGCCCACTGGAGACGTACACGTCTCGCGGGGTGTACCAGCCGTAGCGGAACGCCTTCGGTACGTCTGCGAGCGTCTCCGCCGTCACATGCACCCGGTAGCCGCTCACGGCCTCCAGATCGCGAGGCGAGGCGATGCGGTGGCTGACCATGGGGATCAGGTTGTAGTCATTGCGCTGGCAGACCCGGTACCAGTCCTCCGCGCCGGCAATGGGGGTCTCCCCGCGGCTGTACCCGGCGACCTCCATCCCAGCGTAGAACTTGGCGAACCAGGGCCGGTTGAACGCCTGGCCGGGCTCCAGGAGGAACCGGGCAGGGAATGAGTTGAACGCGTGGCCGAGGCCGAAGTAGAACGCCGGGGAGTCCGCGATATAGCGCCCTGAAGGGTCCAGCCACTGCTTGTCGACCCATCGGGGCAGGTCCAGGACAGCGTAGTGGTCGCCGTAGACGTCCTCAATCTCGATGCCCGGGATCGCGAGGAACTCACCATCGGAGCCGGCGGCGCACTGTTGGGCAAGCTCGCCCCAACTGCCCTCGTCCATCAGCTCGAAGCGCTCTGTGAAGGCGATGAAGTCATACCCCAGCGCCTTCGCCTTGCCACAGTAGTCGGCGACCGTGCCGTAGCCCCCGGCGACGGCCGGCCCGCTCATGCGTCGGGAGAAGTCCGAGTGGATGCCGATGACCCCGACGAAGTCGCTCCTCGGCCGGAACTCGTGCTCGATGCGCGTCAGGGGCGCGCGGTAGCCGGCTGCGATGAGGCGCGTGTAGGGGTCCATGGCCGCGAGTTGCTCGGGCGTGGGCTGCTCGGCGCCGGGCTCCGCCGCGGACTCCACATACCCCCCGGGCCGACCGGCCGCTCGCGCGGGCTCCGACAACCATGCCAGCGCATTCCGCACGAAGCGCGTAAGGTCGCCGCGGGCGTAGCAGAGCTCCTCGAAGACGAAGTGGTGTCCGGACTGCAATGTGGTCACGGAGCGAGTCGGCAGTAGGACGACTCGCCCCTCGCCGAAGGCGCGCGCGGCGACGATGGGCGGCTCGGAGGCATAGGTGCCGGCAGTCGGCTCGTCCGCGCTCCACGCAACCGACCGTGCGGACGTACCCCCGCGCACCACAACCTGCCAGTCCCCGCCGACGCGCACGGCGTTCGTCGCAGCGCCCTTCCAGGGATGCCAGGCGCACGGGAAGCAGAGCCGGCTGAGGCCCTCCGTGAGGGGGTGCGTGGCGAAGCTCGCCGTCGTGAGGAAGTACTCGCGGAAGAAGCGCTCCTGGCGGAACTGAGCGTCTTCGTCGTAGACGCTCTCCTGCAGCACCTCGGCGTCGAGAGGCGCCAGGAATGAGTTGAGAGGATCGCGAGAGCCATACTGGGTATCGCCCAGGATGAGCAGGCCGCCCCCGGCCCGGACATGGTCGAGCAGGAGTGCCGACTTCTCCAGATAGGCCTTCGCTTCCGAGGACCCGCTGGCCGTGGGCGGGTACATTGCCACGACCACCTCGAACTGGGCGAGCAGCTCCCGCGTCGCGTCCTGGTAGTAGGCGGCGCTCTCCTGGACCGCGATGCCCAGTGCGGCCAGGTCGCGCTTGAGCTGCGCGTCCAGCCGTGCGGGGCGCTCCCAGCAGCAGGACCGTTCGCTGAGCACGATCACAGCGACGGGTCGAGGCTCTGGCTGAGCCAATGCGGGAGGGAGGGCGCCGAGCGCGACCGCGTAGATCGCCAGGCCCAGGGCCGCGGGCAGTGGTCTCATGGCTGTCTCCTCATGTCGGGCAGCGCCGGGCGGGGCGGTTCTCATGCCATTCTACACGGGAGGGCTCGATCGCGAACCAGCAGGCGTGGCAGCGGGCCGCCGTGCCCGCTACGGAAAGCCCTGGGGACGCGGGTCCCGAGCCCCCACTCCGCAGGGACGGACACCTCGACACGGGCTCACCGTGGCGGGCACGGCGGCCCGCCCCACGCCCCGCACACTGTTCCGGATCCAGCCCGGCCCCCGCACCGGCTTGCAGCCATGCCGGGAAGCGCGCACAGTGTCGGAAGAGGAGGCGATGTCGAGTGTTGGCACGGGTTTCCAACAAGGGACAGATAACGCTCTCTGCCGCCGTGCGTCGGAAGCTTGGCATCACGCCCAACTCCCAGGTCGAGGTGACGGTTACCGACCAGGAGATCACCATCCGTCCCATCAAGCGGGTGAGCGAGCTGGCGGGCATCCTGAACCGCTATGCCCGGCCAGGCGCGTCCGAGGACTGGGATGCCATTCGCGAGCAGACCGAGAAGGCCGTTGCGGAGGAGGTCGTCCGTGCCGATGCCGGTCGAGTACGCCGTGGACGCCAACGTCCTTCTGCGCTTGGTGCTGGGAGACCACGAGGGCCCGCATAGGCGCTCGCCCGTACCCGATCGCCGAGGCGCCGCGGCCCGGCTATAGCCGACCGTAGGCCCTGAGGAGCAGGAGGGCATCCACCGTGTGGAAGCCACGCCACTCGAGCTCGCAAGCTGGGCTGACCGCTGACCAGGAGATCGACCATCCGCCGTCTTCCTGCTGGAGCGCGGCGAACGCGTCCAGATGCTCCTCGATGACCGACGCCTCGAACAGCCTGCGGCACCAGCTCTCCGGCCTCGGCGCCCAGGCCAGCGGCTTCTGCACGTACCCCTGATCGTGGGGGTCTAGGCACACTAAGCCAGCGGCGAGGATGCGCTCCCCTAGTGGCTCGAGTATCCTCTGCGCCCTGTCTCTCTCCGGTACGTTCTCCAGGAACACTAGCCCATGCAGCAGGTCATGGACCTCTGAGGGCTGGCCCTCCTCGAGAGCCTCCCAGCAGAACCCAGTGGCCCGGTCAAGCCACGGGGCGTGCACGCCGTTCCTGTGCAAGTACCCGGCGATCGCTGCCGTCGGCATGAGCCTGGCCGCCGGATGGTCCTCAGGTTCCCACCAGGGAGCACGAGGGTACGCCCTCGCCGAGGGAAGGACTCCGGGAATGCCGCCCTCGTCCGTGGTGATCGTGGGCAGGTAGTGCATCAGTCCCTCTACGATGGTGTCGTCGAAGCCAACCTCATCCAGGATTCGCAGGCCGGCCTCCTGGAACACGGGCTGGCACTCGGGGCTCCGGAGGTCAGGCTCCAGAGCATGGCCGAAACCGCCGTCCGGGTTCACGTAGCCCCTGAGAGCCGCAAGCACCCGCTCCCGCGAGCCCCCACAGAAGTGGTACTCATACCGCCGGCGGTCCACCAGCCTGGCGTTCTTCCACACGAACTCCTCAGCCCTGGCCGTAACTGCTGCTGTGTCCATGACGCCCTCCTCTGACCGATATGCGAACATCTGTGCTATATTACGCAGGGAGACCGGGCAGTGTCAATGGCCATCGCGATCCCCGTCCGAGAGCAGAGCCCTGCGCCGCGTAGACGTCCGACGGCAAGACCAGCCGCACATCCTGCGCGTCAGCGGGAACCACAAGCGGACGAGCGAGCGCTGCCATGGGAACTACGAACCGCCTCAAGAGAGTGCCTCCCTATGGATGCTGCACAAGGTGCGCGCCACTTCCCGCTGATCGCCGAGAGGGCCTGCGTGGGCACCCCAAGGCTGCAGCCAGGATCCTGTGCCCGCGCAACCGGTGAGGGGCAGTGCAGGGCGACCGCGCACGCGTATGGAATAGGCAGCGGCCCAGGTGCGGCGACCCGGAAGGGGGTTTGCACCATGTCTACGACCACCGCCTTGGCACTTGGCGGGACAGCCCTGCTAATGCTGTCGGCGGGCGCGGAAGCCGCGGAGCTCGTTGTCGCCCGGCACGGCAGGAGCCCGTACCAGATCGTCATCCCGAGCGATGCGAGCGCCGCGACCAGCTACGCTGCCGCCGAGCTGCAGAGGCTTCTGCATGACGTGTCAGGTGTCACACTGCCCGTGGTTACCGAGGAGCAGTGTAAGCGCGGGCCTGCGTTCCTCCTGGGACCGAGCAAGACGGCGGGGAAGGCCGGGCTCGTGCGGAAGGCGGAGAGGCTCGGTGAGGACGGCGTGCTCATCAAGACGATGGGCGGGAACGTCTTGCTTCTCGGCGGTGGCGACAGGGGGCAGCTCTACAGCGTGTACGTCTTCGCTGAGCGCTTCCTGGGTTGCCGGTTCCTCGCCCGAGACTGCACGGTGGCGCCGCGCGGAGACGTGCTCTCGCTGCCTCGGATCGACTACAGCTACACGCCTCAGTTCGTCTACCGCGAGGAACTGTACCACGACGTCGCCGACTGGGACTTCGCCGCGCGCTTGAGGCTGAACGGGTCGAACATCTACCAGTGCCAGGGCCGCCCGTTGGCCGACAGCGGCGAGCGCATCCCGGGGATCTTCATCTGCCCGTTCGTCCACACAGCCGAGACCATGGTCCCGACGGACAGGTACTTCGCGACCCACCCCGAGTACTTCGGCCTGGTGAACGGCCAACGCCACGCCGGTATGATCGGCGGCCAGCTCTGCTACACCAACCCCGATGTGCTGAGGATCTGCACCGACTGGGTCCTGAAGTGGTTCGACGAACACCCGGAGGTCACGAGCGTCAGCGTCTCCCAGAACGACGCCTACCCCGGCTCCAGCGGAGCCTGCGAGTGCGAGGCGTGCGCCGCCATCGTCAAGGAGGAGGGCGCGCAGGCGGGACCTGTTCTGCGGTTCGTCAACAGCATCGCCGCCGAGGTGGCGGAGAAGTACCCAGGCAAGTTCGTGGACACGCTCGCCTACGACTACACCATCCGCAAGCCCAAGCTCACGAAGCCCCTGGACAACGTCATCATCCGCCTCTGCCACTATGGGTGCTACTTCCACGGCCTCGCCGATGAGCCGCTGAGCGCGGACTTCCGAGCCGCCATCGATGAGTGGCAACCCGTCGCGAAGAACCTGTTCATCTGGCACTACGGCACGAACTTCTGGCACTACCTCGCTCCGAACCCCAATCTGACCTCACTGGCGAACGACATCAAATACTACGTAGCGCATGGCGTCAACGGCGTGATGGTCCAGGGCAACCTGCAGAGCACGGGCGGCGAGCTGTCCGACTTCCGCCAGTACCTGGCCGCCCAGTTGCTATGGGACCCCTCCCAGGACCCGATGGCCCTTCGCACTGAGTTCTGTCAGGGGTACTACGGTCCGGCGGCGGACGAGGTCTTGGAGTTCCTGGCCCTGATGGACCAGCTCGGCGCTACCACCGAGAAGCACATCCCCACGAACGGCTGGACCCCCCCGGATGTGACGCCGGCCGAGTTCGTGAGCAGCAGCCTGGCCCTGCTCGAACGAGGCTTCGCCAATGAGGCCGACGACGTCCGTCGCAACCGCATCGAGAGGCTCATGCTCCCGCTGTGGTACGTGCAGCTCGGCTGGCCCGAGCAATACGGCCTATCGAAGGAGGATGGGCGTGCGGTGTTGGCGCGGTTCGAGAACGTGATCCGGGCGAACGACATCACAACCATCTCGGAAGGCCCGCCCAACGCCGACGCGGCCATCGCGCGCTTCCACGCCGTCTTCGATGCGCCGGGCGACGCCGAGTAGCCGCGCCGCCACGGGTCCTGCGGGTCCGCGAGGCGGCGGGGCCGTTCGCCGAGGCCTGTGGCAAGGCGTGCAAGATCGGGACGGACGTCTAGACACAGGCGGACAAGACGACCGCCCTGGCCGCCCTTTCCTTGCACGTCTGCCCACGGTGGTGCAGTGACTACCGGCCAACCGTTTGCCGATGACTAGTGGACCTCGACCTCAAACAGGTCGAGCACGTTGACGAGCCGGATCCTCTCCACCGTCACGCTGGCTGGCAGCTCGAAGTGCGCGACGGCGTACGCTCCGGAGTCGCGGGGGCTGCAGGTTGCGATGTCCTCCCAGACCCCGGTCTCGCTCTCGCGCTGCAGGTGGATGGTGCGAGGCCACATCGACTCGTGCCTCAGGAAGTACGCGTCGACATTGTGGAGGGCCTGGGGTTGCTGCCAGGCTAGCTCGATCCACTCAGCGTTGTCCTCGACCAGGGCTCCGGGCCAGTAGAGCGTCGATATGTCGCCATCAACGGCGTTCCGGGCAGGGTACCGGGCGGCGTCGGGAAGGGCGGATACCGACACGACCGCGTCCCGTGCCGGGTTGGGTGTCAGCACGACGGCGCCCAGGACTCGCTTTCGCATCGGCTCGACACCGTCGGCCCTGGCGCAGACCGGGTCGTGCCTCGTGGCGAGCCCCGCCCCGATGTCGTCGAAGAACGCGTTCACAGAGGCGTCATCCCCCAGGACTCGTCTCAGATCGGCTACGGCCGCCGCGAAGTGCGGGTCGCCCCACAGGTTACCCAACTGCCAGGGGCCGCTGCCCCAGAGAACGTGCCAGCCGTGCTCGGCGTCCCAGGTCAGGTACGCGTCCAGTAACTCCTCCACGAGCCGAGCATACGCCACCCGGTCGGCGCCCGCCTCGGCCCCCTGATAGAGGTGCTCGGCCGCCGCCCGGAGCCCCATCTGCAGGAGCAGCGCGTGCGCGACGAACGCCGAGTCGGGGAACAGCCGCCGACCCAGGACGCCCGCGCGTCCGAGCGCGTCCCCCTGGACGAGCGGCTCCAGCCGCGCGGAGCAGGCGTCAAGCTGGCCCGCCTCCGGCTTGCCCAGAGCGGCGAAGCACTCGGCGATGAGCCGGGCATGGTCGGGGTAGAGAGCCTGCGACACCTCGAGGAGCACCTCGCTCTCGGGCCGGCGCCCGTAGGCCGGGTCCCACGCCGTGGCGAGGTAGTGGTAGGTGCGTGGGAGCTGAAGGAGGGGGCACATTGTGTTCCCCATCACGCCGAGGAGCCCGGGGTAGCTCGCGGCGTCCTCCAGGATTGCCGCGAGGTTGTCGAAGCCCAGGTTGGTGCTCGGGTAAGAGGGTTCGCCCTCGATGGCCCCGTAGGGCAGGTATACCGTGCGGGCGAGGACGTCCTCGTCCCGGCAGACCGGCAGGTAGGCCGGGATGCCGGCGATCAGCAGCCACGGCTCTGGCATGTCGGCCTTCATCGCGCGAATGGTCTCGCCGATCAACTGCAGGTTGGGCGGCGAACCCACCGGTCGCCCCCAGCCTGACCACAACCAGTTGATGACCTTGGCCTGGCTCCCATGGACGTTGTGGCGGTCCAGCAGCGTCCGGCACCCCTTGAGGATCTTGAGGTAGTCCGACAGGGGACTCCCGGCCCACCCTCCCGGATCGGAGTCGATGACGCAGACCCCATCGACGTTGTTGACGATGCGGTACAGGGCCTCCCGCGAGTCCATGATGGCCTGGAACTGCCGTGGGTCGCAGGGGTCGAGGTCTACCTGTGATGGGCGCCAGTAAGGGCGGACCCGAGGGGCGGGGACCCCGCAGTTGTCGCGTGCGACGCGGTTGGCCGACTGCATCATCCAGACTTCCATCCCACACTGGGTCTGGGCGTAGTCGACCACTCGCCGGAACTCCTGGAGATACGCCTCGTCCTCGGCCGCGAGAGGCAGGGGGATGATGTCCATGAAGGGCCAGAGATACAGGAGGTTGACGCCCTGGTAGGACAGGATGTCTATGTACCGGTGCCAGTCGTCCTCAGTCCATGCCCGGAAGCCGTAGGGCCGCCGGAGCGGCCAGCCATTCAGGTGCATGCCTCGCACGGCGTACGCAGGTCTGCTCGTAAGGTCAAGCCCCGCAGGGAGGTAGGCCTCGCCGCCGGCAGCTCGGATGGTCCTCATGAGCGTGGCCAGCGCGCACTTGGTACCCATGGGCGTGCCCCCGGTCGCGACCACAAAGGTGCGACCGTCCCGCGAGCCGGACTTGAGGCAGAAGCCCTCCTGGCCAAGCGCCTCGGCTGACGGCAGGTCCTCCACCACCCGGCGTGCCTCGCTCGGTCCGACCAGAACCAGCGTCCGAGCACCGTGGCCAGGGCCGTCCCCCAAAGGGACCTGTTCGCCCGTGATCTCACTCAGGTACGCCCTCAGGTCATCAACGGCGTGCCGCACGTAGGCTGGCTGATCGGCCCCCGACACGACGACGCAGTGGCTCAGCCGCGTCCTCGACGGTGGCTCTGAGCGTGGTGTGTCCGCAGTACCGTCCGCGGCCGCCGTCCCGGCGATGAGCAGCACGGCCAGCACTGCCCAGGAGAAGGTTGTAAGCTCCGGCATGGGCGGCCTCCGCCTCTCGCACACCCCATGGAGCCGAGGGGGCGCTGTGTTGTGCTCGAACATGCCCGGCGTGGCGCGGACGCCTGCCCCGCCCCGGAGGCCCGGCTGCGGGGGTATTCCCTGCGCAGCTCGGATGACCTGTCTGGGTATGCGCCAGCGCGCTGCTATCCCTGGGCGGGGATGCCACTCGGGGGATCGCCCTGCCCCTCGGCGCTGGCACCCTCCCCGATCGCGTCCCAAGCGACGAACAGCTGGTCGAGGCCGGCGGGAACGGCAAGACTGTGACGGAGGTCATCTTCGTCGCCCACGAGAACGCCGGCGCGGGGCGGAAGATGACGCTGCCAGACACGCCGCCGAAGGGGAAGACGTCGTTGGCACTGCGGAGACCGTGGGGAGTAGACCCGAAGGAGGCAGGACGGCATGGGTAGTCGTTTCGTGCTTGAGGACGTGCCACCGATCACAGGCAATGAGCATGCGGACATCCTCCTCGACGCTCTGAGCATCGCTCTGTGCTACAGCAAAGACGAGTTGCCCGGCCGGTTCGGGGGCGGCGTCTTCAATACGTTCTCTGGGTTCACGGGTCGCGGGTGGCTGGTGGGGTTCGACGACGCTTCGTACTACTGGGAGCGCCATGGCGTCAGCAACCCCAACGCCAACTTCGCCGCGTCGAGTGTGGAAGCCTATCTCACCCACGCCGACACGATGGCCGACGCTTTCCGGTTCGTGGACCGCGCGCCGGAGTTCCTCTGGAACCAGGGTTGTGCACATCCGGTGGACCCGGCGCAGGCTGCCGGCTTCATGGGCATGTCACGGATGGCCGATGGTCCCGCGATCCGGCAGTACGTGACCGGCTACCTCGTGAGCCGGCGCAGTCCGGTCATCGCTCTGCTGCACCTGCCCGGCGTCGGGGCCGTGGACATGACACTGCTGACCGGCTACGAATCGGGTGGCGACATCATCCTCGGCAGGTCCCTTCTCCAGGGCCTGGGCACGGACAACTCCGGCGAGTATGGCTACTTCCGCCTGCCGGACTGGGAGCGCGAGGTACTGGCGGTCGTCGGCATCGGCGAAGAGCGGAAAACCGAGTGGGAGAAGCACCCGTGCTTCATCGCGATCGGGAACTGCCTGAAGTGCGCCCGGAGCTACACCGAGGGGACGAGGCACTACGGCCTCGCGGCTTACGACGCATGGGAGCGCGCCCTGCTCGACGATGAATGCATCGCGGGTGTTGACGATGAGACCGTCTCGCGACGCCTCCTTTACCACAGCATGACCGCGGGGTCCATCGCGTGCCAGAAGTGCTTCACAGCGATGCCCGAGTGCTGGGCGCCATCCATGGGTGTGGTGGATGGGCTCGTGCGGCGTGCGAGTGCCGGCACCAGCATGATCCACGGTCTCATGTGGGACGCGTGGCAGGCTGTGGGCGGGTACTGGCGGGGCGCCAAGGACGGCGATGCCGAACACCGCGTCCGCTGGGAGGCTCCGGAGGAGCTTGAGCGTTTCCGGGACAGAGCCGTGAGGGAGAGGGCGGCCGCCGTCATCCGGAGGGCGCGAAAGGTCGACGCGCAAGCCATCCACGACCTGGAAGAGGCGAAGGACGACTGGGAGAGGTGTATTGGACACGGTAGCGACCACCCCTGCCCGTGCTGGGGATCCACGGTGTGCGCCCGGGTATGACCGCGACGAGGCAAGTGGGCGTCAGTACCGCAGCACACGTACCTCGCCCTGGGCGAAGTCCAGCCTGACGACCGGCCCCTGCCCAAGCGGTGCTCCGTCAAGAGCGTCGGTGACGGGACCCTCCTTCCCCGTGTCGATCTCCAGAGGCCCGGCTACGTGTGCCTGGATGGACAGGTACCCATCGGCCGCCCAGACCGCCGCGCCGGTCTCGGTGAACAAGTGCACGCCCGCTTGCCTCGCCAGCGCGTGGACCAACTCCGGTGTGAGCTGCGGGACACCGAGGAAGACATCGGTGCCGCGGGCGGACTTACGGAGGGCGACTGCCGCCGAGCCATCCGCATAGGTGGCCAGGATCTCGTCCGGGGCCGCCTGCACGGCGAAGAGCGGCCGGATGGCTTCCTCCACGCCCCATGGGTCAGTGAGGCCCAGCCTGCGCCCCTCGGCCGTTGGCGTCACCATCGCGGTTTCCAGGACCACTGGCCGTGCATCGAAGCCTGTGACTTCCTTGATGCCCGCCACGTCCAATCGGTCTGGGTAGATGTACCCCGGCGCATAGCACCACACGCGAGTGACATCCGCGGCGCGCTCCGCTTCCAGCGCCGCCCGCTCCTCGGGTGTCAGGGCCCACGCCGCCAGCATGAACCGCAGGTGCGCCGGGACGTTCCCCGCCAGAACGTCGTTGAGCAGGTACTGCCCGTAGGGCGCCCCAGACCGCCCAAGCGAGGCCCTCGCCTCATATATGAGCGGCCGGGCTGCGATGGCTGACCCGCCGGTGAGGTGGCACATGCTGTCCTCGTCGAGCACAGCGGCGATGTCCGGTGTGAAGGGGCGCGCGCGCATGAGCATCGCCGCATCCACCGGGCGCAGGCGCACCATCTGGTCCCAGATCCGCGCGTCGTTGAACCAGCCCTGCGCCGGCAAGTCCATCCACCACGTGCCGAAGCCCCGCAGGGCCGCCTGCGCCGTGTTGCGCAGCATCACCTGTTGCGTCTGCTCCAGGTCGACCAGTCCACCCTCCTGCACATGCTCCTGTGGACGCGGGTCGAGGAAGGTTCGCGAGTCGTCCTCGTTCAGCCATAGGATCCCCGCCCGGCGCACGCTCTCGGCGGCCGTCATGGAAGGCGCTGTACCGAGCCACTCGCGATCGGTGTATGAGATCGGTGAGCAGAGGATATCGATGTCGCGGCTCTTGAGAACGGACGACAGGGCGTAGTGCCCGCATGTCGGCGCACCCGTTTGCAGCGGAGCGAACTCGAAGAGGTAGCCATAGAAGAACACGACAAGCTTCTCGCCATCGGTGCCCTTGCGGCAGGCCTCGGCCATGGCGAGGACGTGGTCGGCCATCTCCTGCTGCTGGAACCGGGCGAACTCGATGAGTTGGCGCTCTTTGGCCGGGTCGCGCAGGAGACCGAAGGGGTGAGCACGCCGTTCGTCGGCCGTTGGGGGCTCGGCAACGTCGGCATCCGGATCCCCTTGGGCGGCGAGCCCTTCCCGGAATGCCGCCTTCGTGTCGGCGTCATACCCACTCAGGGGTTGCAGCCACGAATCCTGGTAGAACCACTCGCCGGTGTTCTGGCCGCATGGGTGGACGCCGGCGAAGTTGTCCGGGAAGGTCTCGGTGAGGTGCCGGCACAGCTTCTCAAGGTGCGCGCAGACGTCGGCGCGGTATGCCCGGTCGGAGACGCAGGAGTGCCGGACCTCTTTGTCGCCATCGTAGACCATGCGGCTCTGCGGATGGCGCTCCAGCCACCAGTCCGGCGCGTCGGCGCCGACCCGCGGGACGAGGAGGACCTTCGGGTTCACGGCGATGATCTGCCGGCACAGCGTATCGAGCGCCTCCCAGTGCTGCGGCTTCTCGGGCTCGGCCCAGCAGTTCGGCGCCGAGTACGACACGAGGTCGACGCCGGCATCGCGGGCGAGGGCCACCTGGTTGAGGAACGACGCCGGTGGTCCGCCCACGAGGGTCCACACCCCCTCGGAGACGTTGTAGACCTGCGTGCGAAGCGGCTGGGGCGCATCGGACCTGGCGCGGAAGCTGCAGCGGTACGTCTTGCCTTCGTCGAAGCTCAGAGGCGCGTGGCTGTGGAGGTGGAAGTCGGGCCAGTTCCCGCCGTCTCGTGGGTCGTGCAGAGTCACCTGCAGCGCCCCGTCGATGACCTCGAGCGCGCCCACCGTGTTGGCGTCGCCGACGGGCCAGGTGCTCCAGGTCGCCGCGAAGGCGTCGGGGGTGGAGAAGCTCCCAGCGGGCAGCACGTCGACACCGGTGGCAGCGTCCACGATACGAACGTCGCCCAGCCACACATGCCCCGGCTGCTGGGCGAAGCGGAAGTGCAGCGTGCCGCCTCCATCGACCCGGCCGGGGACGAAGTCGAATGAGTACTCCTGCCACTCGGTAGAGACAGACAGCGAGCCGACGTTCATCGAGCCCCAGAAGAAGCGCGGCGGCACCGGCTCCCCGTTCACGTGGATCTGTGGTCCCCCCGGTGTATCCTTCACGCGGACGGTGACCGTCGCGAACGTCGGCGGGCACAGCAGACACATCACGAGGGCGGCGATGGTGCCTCTCATGGTTACCTCCTGGGGGAATGCACTGGAAAGCGGCCGCTCGCCGGCATTCACACCCTCGGGTTCAGTACAATGGCCTCGCCAACCTCCGCCGACTCGCCTGCGGTTCCCGGGCGCTGAGGGCTGGGGGCGGGCGAGGGTTGGCGGCGCCCTGCGTCGCGAGTTAGGGCGCACGATCTGCCAGTGAGGAGGACAGCTTCGGTGAAACGGCCGACGCTCAGCGCGATGCTCCTGGCGGCTGCGCTGCCCGCATTCACCGGTTTCGCACAGGAGGGCGATCGCGTGGTGCGCCAGGTATCCGCTGCCGGATCGGCCGCGGACGGTCTCTTCGTCGGCGACGCGAAGCAACTCTTCATAGACGACCTGTTCTTCGACACTCGACAAGGCATCGCGCTCAGAGTGCACCCGGCCAGGAAGACCGGGGAACGGAACCTACAGCGCGACCGCCCATGGGAGAGCGCGACGCCGAACTGGTTCAGCGTTCTCCAGGACGGTGCGACCTGTCGCATGTGGTACGAGTGCTACGACGTCGAGGGCTGGCCCACCACTGATGACACGTCCTTCTGCTACGCCCAGTCCGAGGATGGCGTGCACTGGGACAAGCCGGACCTGGGGCTCTTCTCGTACCAGGGCAGCGATTCGACCAACATCCTGTTCCGTCTCATCGGGCCGGAGGGCGCGCACTCCCGCGTGCACGGGGCATGTGTGTTCGTCGACCCGAGCGCGCCTGCCGGAGAGCGCTACAAGGCCGTCTCACAGGGGCTCTTCTCCGAGTTCACGCCGCCGTACAGGGTGGCCGGGATGGTCTCGCCGGACGGCCTCTACTGGACCCGCCTGGCCGCGCCGATCTGCGAGACGCCCGCGGACAGTCAGTACAGCTCCTTCTGGGACCCGAACCTGAGCAAGTACGTGCTCTACGGCCGGGTCGGTGGACGCGGCCGGGCCATCGGGCGGTCTGAGAGCTCGGACTTCGCGCACTTCGGGCCGCTGGAGCTGGTGATGCAGACCGACGATCAGGACCCGCCGGACAGCGATCTGTACAACCCCGCGGTGGTCCGCTACCCCTATGCCGCCAACGTCTACCTGGCCTTCCCCAGCCTCTACCAGCACCGCAGTGACACGCTGGACATCCGGCTCGCAGTGAGCCGGGACGGAGTGCACTGGACGTGGCCGGAGCGAGTGCCCTTCATCCCCGTGGGCACCGAGGGGGAGTTCGACTCGGGATCCCTCTACATGGGGCAGGGCCTGGTGCGACAAGGGGATGAGCTGTGGCAGTACTATGGGGGCTCCGGCCTCAAGCACGAGGAGAGTGAGCTGGAGAACCTGGTGAAGCCCGATGGCGCGCGAGTCTACAGCCGCGTCGTGAGTCGGCTGGACGGTTTCGTGTCCGCCGATGCCGGGCCAGAGGGCGGGGCTCTCACTACGGTGCCCCTGTCGTTCACCGGAGGGCACCTGGAGCTGAACGTGCAGGTCAGGCCGGGCGGCGAGGTGCGGGCTGGGCTCGTGGACGGCGACGGAACGGCGCTGCCCGGGCTTGCGCCGGATGACTGCGACCCCATTACTGGTGACCACGTGGCCAGGGCTGTCGCATGGCGGGGTAGCCCAGATCTGTCGGCCCTTGCCGGGCACGCGGTACGGCTGCAGGTACGCCTCCGGGACGCGAGCCTGTACGCGTTCCAGTTCGCCCGGCGACCACAGCCAGCGACGGAGGCGCCTGCCAGGGCAAGTGACCGGGCGCATCGGGGAGCGCCAGGTTCTGCGCGATCCTGTGCTGCATGCGGAAGCCCGTGAACCAGGGGATGCTGTCAGACAGGATCCGCGGCATGGCGGAACGGTCAGGGAAGGGGCCTCGATGACCAGCATAGAGACGGACAGGCTTCTCATCCGGAACTTCACCGCCGATGACTGGCGGGACTTGCAGGCGATGATCGTGCAGCAGGAGGCGTCCGAGTATGCGGCGTACGATCACCAGTGGCCGACCTCGGACGAGGAGATCAGGGGGGTCACGAAGTGGTTCGCTGACGGGGATAGCTTCCTCGCGGTCTGCCTGCGCGCAACCGGTGAGTTCATCGGGTTCATCGCACTGAACCCAACTGAGCAGGAGGGCTGTACCGAGTTCAACCTCGGCTATCGCATCAACGCCGACTACCACGGCAAGGGCTACGCGACCGAAGGGTGCCGGGCCGTCCTGGCTCACGCGTTCGGTCCGCTTGCCGCAGACAGAGTGGTCACCAGAACAGCCGCTGCCAACGAGCCGTCGTGCCGGTTGCTGGAGAGGCTGGGCATGCGCAAGACCGGCGAGAGCAGAGGCTCCTTCCGGAGGACGCCGGAGGGCGAACCGATCGAGTTCCTCGGCTTCTCATTCGCCATCTCAAGGGACGAGTGGCTGGCGCTCGGGGTCGGAGCCGGGGTGACACCTGCCGGCTATCGCACGCTCCCTGTAGCGCCCTGATCGCGCCGCCGACGCGATGACCGCGGCGCACCTTACCGAACAGGCGCGCGCTCACAGCCTGCTGCGAGATGCCAAGCTGCTCGGCGATCTCGCGCTGCGTCCTGCCCTCGAGGAAGTAGAGAACGACGACTTCGCGCTGCGGAGGCGTCAAGCGCTCTTGCATGACCTGCCGGACTCGGTCGGCGAGGCGCTGGAGCTTCGCGGAGTAGTGCCACCGGTCATCGCGCTGTCCGGCGGGTTCGAAGTGCAGCCCCGAGGACTCGGGGAACGCGTCGAGCTTCTCCGGCGCGATGGGGATCTCCCAATGGAGGTGATCGAGGCGGGCGGACATGGCAGGTGGACTCCCGTACATAACCCGACGGTGACCTTGCCGACGGCAAGGCCGCTCCGTGGAGCGGAGTCCAACCGCTCTGGTCCTATGTGGCTGTGAGCGTAGCGCGTGGACGGTCTCGAACCGCCGTCTCTGCCCTGGGGCAGCGTGCTACCTCCTGCACCACGCCACGCTACGCTCAATGATACACCGGCGCACAACCACCCCAGGGGCTTCTGAGCGAGATGACTTGGCCTCGAATGGGCGTGCCTGAACATGGCGCGCGCCGTTCGGCTCAGGACGTACCTTCCGGGATGTCTTCCCACATCCGTGGCAGCCGGCTTACCTCGCCCAGTCCGCGGACGTACACCGGCGAGCCAGTGAGTTGCAACCGAACGGTCCCGTCCTCCGAACGCAACGCCCGCTCGTTGCCCATGATGTCGGTCACGCTCACCGCGCCTTCGGCCGGGAGTTCCACCTCCACGGGCGCCTTCCACCGTTCCACCCACGGCTCTCCGGGCTTGCGGGAGTCGTCCTTGAACTGCTCCGGTGGCCACCAGGCGATATCCGTCTCGTG
>Ga0315288_10000573_pt1 | contig 46302 bp, 41 predicted proteins | sample YL17G11_20_MG_FD_203454 | JGI IMG/M metagenome (GOLD analysis project Ga0315288, IMG submission 203454) | Sediment microbial communities from Yellowstone Lake, YNP, Wyoming, USA - YL17G11_20 | ecosystem: Environmental > Aquatic > Freshwater > Lake > Sediment | place: USA: Wyoming | collected... | reverse complement strand
ATTCATCCTTAACTTCAACTTTCCGGAGTATCCAGAAAGCTCCATTTCAGGTCCAAGGTCTCTTGCATCCTTTTCAATAATATCTAATGTCGCCTTATTTATGCAAGGCTATATATTATTTTTACAGATTCCCAAATTATCAAGATCGTCTGCAATTCCTGCTAAGCCCACCCTTTCAAGAATTTCCCTTCTTGGAATCCCTGTTTCTACATCCCACCCCCTTTTTTGGTAGTAGAGATCCTTCATTCTTTCAAATTTCTCTTCCTCAATTACTGCCCCTTTATACTTGCCGGAATCAACTTCTTGCGTGAAGAATCTTCTCGGCAGTGTATCGTTCTGTCTGCGAATTCCCTCTCGAACATCAAAAGCCCTCTCTAAATGAACCAACTTTTCTTCAACCCTGACGAGTTCTTTCACTGTAAGTTCCACGCCCGTGACAGCATTGAAGGCTTCCAAGGCAATGATTTCAGGAATGATTCTAGGCACGTGGCGGGTACAAGTTCCGAGAAGGTCCGGGCCCAGCTTAGAATGTTCTGAATCAATCGCCGCACTCACCTTTGCTTCGCTGTATTTGCTAGGTTCTAAGGCCTCTTCGTCCCCATAACGCTCTTTACCAATCTTGCGTGCTATTTGGTTTATAAGAGGGTCATCATATTTAAGCTCAAAACGAAGGCTCGGTGCAATAGGGAAAATACTACGGCCACCAATCGCCTGAATAAGAGAATGTCCTTTGAATGCTTGAAAAATGTAAAAAAACGGAAATAGCCCTTTGGTATGAATCGCAAACTCCTCAGCATTTCGGCCTATCCTCTGGGAGGCTCTCGGAATTCCATTTGCCAATATGTCTCCGTAAGATTCCCTCTTGGCGATTCGATGTACAGCATCAATGATGGCCCTTTTGCTCCCCTTCTCAAAAAGTATATGATTCGTATCTTCAGCTATTATAATGCCACGTTGATAAAGCTCCATCAAAAAAGCGATACAGCCTGCAGTTTCTATTACGTCCATACAATAAGTATTACAGAGGGTAGCAGCTTCCCAAAGGGTGTGGAGGTCGTCGTTCCAAACAAGGCTTTCCATTGCGACGAGGGACGAGCATGTTAACCCTCCTAGGGGGGAGCCCTTGACCTTCATGAAATTGAAACAAGGTCGAGGGCAAAAACTACATCCTATCATCTTCACCTGGTAGGTCTCGACAAATTCATCCGGCTTGATGTTTCTTAGAGGTGGATATTCGGCTGTTTCATAGTTACCAACAGTACAATAGTCAAGGTTATCTATTAGGTGTATTCGGAATTCTCCCTGTTTTTTAAGCATTGCGTAGTTAGGCATATTCTTGATAAGCTCATGCCATTTCTCTGTAATTTCTAACAATTTCTTGGGATTGGCAATCTTCACTTCTCCCGTGCCTCTTACAGCAATACCTTTTAGATTCTTAGATCCCATTACTGCCCCACTTCCACCACGGCCACTGGCACTGTATTGTTCACCTCCCAATATACTGGCGAAGCGCACTAAGTTTTCCCCCGCTTGCCCAATCGTGATAACCCTCGAATCAATATCAAAATCTTCTTTTATAAGTCGAGCCGATTCGTATGCGTCTTTCCCCCAAAATTTATTAGCATCTATTATTTTCACCTCACTATTATAAATACCAATATAAACAGGATGAGAAGCATGGCCGGATATAATCAAATGATCATATCCCGCTAATTTTAACTCTGTTCCCCAAAAACCACCAAATCCAGTTTCACACATCAGTCCTTCAGGGACCGTGAGGGGTGATTTACATGCAATACCTACCCTCCCTCCACCAGGAATAGTGGTTCCGGATAAGGGACCTGTGCTAAATATGAGTAGGCTTTCAGGATCTAAAGGTTTAACTTTCGGAGGGCATTCCTCATAAAGGATCTTTGCAGCAATACCCCTGCCGCCAATAAACTCTCTTGCGTATTTCATCGTGGAATCAAGACGGATTTTTCCATCTGTAAGGTCAATTCTGAGTATTTTACCAGACCAACCAAATTGCATTGCAGCCTCCTTCTTAGCACTATTAAATAGAAACTATAATTTGTTGGTAGACAGAGTATTCTAATAAACCAATTTCTAATCTCGTATAATTCTTTTTTTAGTAAAAAAGTGTGTGGATGGCCTTGAATAGTTTTTCAAGACTATTTCTTTTTTCGATAATTCCTATTTTGTCAACTCGAATGAATTTAAGTGTCTCACTTGGACATAATTTGACACATTCGGGATCGCCTTCACAAAGGTCACACTTTATAATGACTCGGTCAATAGGATCCAAGGATGGTGCACCAAAGGGGCATACCATAATACATATCTTGCAACCAATGCATTTACATTGATCAATAATGACCCTATGATTTTCTAAATCCCAATGGCAGGCTTTAGTCGGGCAAACCTCTGTACAGAAGGGTTTTTCGCAGTGCTGACACATCATAGGTATACTTGACTCTTGGCCATTTACATTTAGGTTTATCACTCTTATTCGAGATCTAATGCTTGAACATGCACCAGTATGCTTTAAAGAACATACCATCTCACAAGTCCTACACCCAATGCATTTATCCAGATCAATGACCAACATCTTTTCAATCATAATCTCCATACCCTCCTTTGAATTATGTTGGATTAAAATTTAAATTGAAGTATAAGAAATGCTTCTAATCGGATGTTTCTTCATTAATAGGAACCAACTAATACTACTACGTTAAATTAATACGTGATTTATTAAGAAATGTCAGAGTTTTCAAAGTATTAGGGTCGATTCTTCCCTTACTGGGGTGGATCCGCAAAAACCCTTGATAATTCTGATTTTCTTTTTGTAACTTAACGAAGTAGTACTAAGAAAATAAGAATTTATTACCTGGTTCAATAAGTTTATCACCCTTGTATACGATAACCCTCCAATTAGTAAGGTGAAACAAACTATACCTTCGTCTCCGGTCTGTTCGATCCCACTCTCTTGTTGAAATTAGTTTATCCCCTCCATCAAGATTGGATGGCGATGATGCCCTCGGCTCTAGAACTATTGTGCCCGCACAAAGACGGGGAAAAGTCTCAAAAGTTTACGATAGACATCGGAATCCACTTCAGGCAATCCTCATTATTTTCAAATAGAACCTGCCAAAAACACTCCTTTAAATAAACTATTCGTAAAATCTCTATCCTGTTGACTTAACTCAAATGCAAAACTAGAATCGTGTTGCTAAATATCCTTGAGGTAACCTTTTTAGATAACACTTTTATTTTCTTTGGAAAAGGTGAAAGCAAATCTTTTAGGGCCCATTAACTAAAGCCGAATCCCCTCATACTGAAAGCATTTTCCCTTCAACCCCTAAAGGTTTTCTACTTCTGATACCTCCGTGAAGAGTATACGAATTCTATCATCTGTCTTTGAAACAGTACCGAAATCAATGGGACTTATTTAAGTTCTTGTGTATGAGTTAATACACATTTATAGAGCGCAAAGGTTTCTCTTATCTGCGAGCCCCAAATTGGAGGAAGTAGTTTAGGTCATCCACGCCCATTCCATTAATCCCTAAGCTCTTGAGGGTTCTGCCCTCTTTTCTGTAATCCTTCTCGTTAATGATCGAACATAAATGAATAATTGAATCGATTGTTGGGGTACGGATGGAAAGCATCTCACCCAAAGAGGATAAGAGGACTAGGCCATATTGAACATCTTCGGTGACATAGCGATGTTGAAGGTTTGCTGGGCCTTTTGATCGGAGAATAGGGCTCGTTCTATAAACCTCCGCCAGCGTTGAGAGCTTTTGTGTGTGGTACCCTATTTTTAAGATTCGTTCCTCGGATGGAATTCTTCTGTAACCCAGTAAGCGGCATAATTCGAGCCGTTCGTTCTCTACAGCCTGAACTACTTTTCCCACGGAAGGAGTGAATCCTTCCTGAAAAAGATAAAATTCTCCCTTTGATAATTCGATTCTGCCGGTGTTGAGTAAAGTGGCAGCGGGATGTGCAATCAGGTTTCCATTGTTAAGAGCGGTCTCAAGAACGTTGGTAGCGGGGATCAAACTTTGAAACAAGGGAGTCAAGAAATCAATAAATTCTAGTGTGTCTCTCCCTGGGAAAGCCGCTGTGAGGACCCAAGAAGAAATGCCCTTAATCTCCACTAGACCAGGACCCGACAATCGACAAGCGTAGGGAAGGGTGGCTGTTTCGCCCAAGACAACTCCTTCGCCAGAGTTTTTCGCTTTCAAGACATGGGCGAATTCCAATGTACCAGCGGTTCCAGGACAGAGTAGTACTCGCTGGCCACTTTTCAGGTAAGGAGCACATATCTCCGCTATAGCCTTATGGCCAAAGGCCGGGATAGAAATCAAGATTACAGAAGCATCCTCCAAGGCCTCTTTGATATCCGTTGTCGCCTTAAAGGAAGCAAATCCATGCCTTTTCAGCCCCTTTAGTTCAATCCCCCCTCTATCAAGAACGGCTGCGATCCTCTCCCTGAATTGAGGGAACTCCCAGAGCGTGACATCGAAGTCGGCTAATGCTAAATCCGCCGCGCAGGCATGGGCCCCGTTTCCTCCCCCTAAAACACTAACTCTCATCTTTTTCATACCGTAGAACCTCCACCGGGTTTTCTCCTATTTTGGTTCCGTAAGTTCTTTCTGGTCCAAGGTCGCCAATTTGTTCGGATTGGGTCGCGATTTAGTGAACAAGAATCGGATCTCTGGTTGGATAGTGATGAAAAGTATTAGTAGTCCCACGGCATTTATCACCACAGTCAGAGTAAAGATATCTTGGCGCGTCGGGAGCAAGAGTGCGAGAGCACCAACACCTATGACTATTCGGCGAAGCCATGAGATACCTTGAATGAGGAATCCCGTTAATGCCACGCACAAAAAATATACACCCACTGTTGCCGTAACCACTGAGATAACAATATGTACAAGTGGTCCCTTAAGGAGTAGGGACGGGGAGAAGACAAAGAGAAATGGGACAATATATGACATGATTGCCAGCCGCATTGCAATGTAACCCGTCTTCATTATGGGAGCACCAGCGATGGGTGCAGCAGCAAAAATGGCGAGGGCTATGGGCGGGGTGATATTCGAGATGACAGCAAAGTAAAAGATAAACATATGCGTGGCCATCGGATCGATGCCCGATTTAATCATCGCTGTTGCGCATACAGTAGCGGCCAATGCATAAGCCGCAACCGTAGGCATCCCCATGCCTAAGATCATAGAGGCAGCCGCCGTTCCCAGCAAAAGAAACATGATGTTGAACTTACCCACTTGGGTGATTAGGTAGCTGATGGAAAAACCCAACCCGGAGATATTGACGATGCCAACAACAATACCAGCAAGGGCCATGACGGTACCGATAGTCAGAAGCAGCCGCCCGGATCCTTCAAGCGAGTTAATAAACAGGCGAAAGCAGCCTCTGCGATTCTTACTAGCGACAACAAGGATTGGTACAGACAGAAGTCCGGTAATGGTAGCGGCAACCGATGCGTCAAGCCGCTTGATAAAGAGGGTGTATACGAGCAGGGAAATAGTGAGTATGAAACTCCACGAGTGTTTGATGGTTCTCGCCAATGGCGGAATCTGGTCACGGCTCAATGCCTTTATGCCTAACTTTGCCGCATCTATGTCCAGCTGAGTATACACAGCAAAATAATACAAAAGTGCCGGAATTATGGCTGCTATTGCAACTTTGGCATACGGGACGCCCAAGTACTCAGCCATCACGAAGGCACCAATTCCCATAACGGGCGGCATAATTTGCCCCCCAGTTGAGGATACAGCTTCAGTGGCCGCTGCTACGGCCGGCTTGTAACCACTCTTTATCATCATGGGAATGGTGATAAAACCGTCAACGAGCACGTTAGAGACAGCCCCCCCGCTTATCGTACCGAAGAGACTCGAGCTGACTACCGTGGTTTTAGCGGTCCCCCCTCGCATCCGCCCGCAGACCAACATGGCAAGGTCTACGAAGATTTCTCCGGCTCCAAAATGGATCAGGACCTGGCCAAAGATAGTGAAGGCTATTCCAAGGGTGGCAGCGATCGAAATCATCCACAACATGCTGTTAGGATCAGTGTAAAGGTAATTGATCATGTGTTCAAATGACATGGGCCGCCCGCCCAGAAAAGCCGGGAAGTGATATGCGAACCGCCCATAAATGAGTATCGCACTTACGGTAATAAACAGTGATAAACCTACCTCCCGTCGTGCAGCTTCTAAAATAAGTAAAATGGTTATTCCACCAAATAAAAGGCGGGGGAAGTCAGGTTGTCCGAGAGCTACCGCAATGTCGGGGTAACAAACAGTGAGATAGATTCCAGATAGGATCGATAGCACTAACAGAATCCAGTCATACCATGGAACGCTTTCCCGTTTCGCACGCTTCCAAGCCGGTACGGTCAAAAATGTAGCTGCTAGAAATATGCCCAGGAAGATACCGAGGTATTGCTCAGTGTACAAATATATCCCCAAACGTCTCGGCAGATCAAAGATATACGCTATGCCGATAGAAGGTATTCCCAAGAGAAAGGTTCTCTCAAGTTTGCGCGCAAAGCCCGTCAGTGATCGTGGCCGAGATAATGATAATAAGGATAATTCTTCTGCCTTCCTCTCATGCAAGTTATTCATCTCTGCTACACCCCCAATCCGTTGTTCACATTGAGCACCAGCATGTGTTGGCAAACCAGGAACTCTTCTTCACGGTTACAGGGGCCCTCCTCTGCTTCCCTGCTTTCGCGGCGACCAGCGGATCAGAACCGTGCTTATTGCTTCACGAGCCTTAACAGATCCTCCTGCCTTTTTCCCATCGCACTTGTCCAAACCCCTTTCTCCTTGTAGAATTTAACGGCTCCACTGTGATAAGGCACGGATTGGTTGTCCGCCGCCATTGTGTCCGGTTTCCAATCCCTCAGCCAAACGTGAGTTGGGTGCAAGTCGGTGTAGTTCTCCCAAATGGTCTTAAGGATAACAAACACTGCGTCTTCGGATAAGTGGGCTGAGGCGGCGAGGATTATAGAAAAAGAAAGCAGAACAGTATCTTTCTCGATGATGCCCTCGCCAGCCTTTGCAACGGAGAGCGAAAAGCCTGGACAGAACTGGTCGATAATAGCCTGTTTATCCGGAGGGACTCCCTTCGCGATGTCGGCTGGCTGCATATCCCCAAAGGCCAAAACATTGAGCCCAACTGCATTATGAAGCTCTAGTGCTGCCGACGTCGTCGTTGTACCACTTGTACCAGCGTCTATGCGCCCCTCTTGGAGCAATCGAAGACAAGTACTATAATCAGTAACTGGGACTGGAACAACATCACCCCAGCTCATTCCAACAGAACTTAGCATGGCTTCGCTATTAAAATGATTCATCTGGTTACCACCGTAACGGCTGGCTACACGCTTACCCTTAAGTTCTACGATCCTCTTAATCCCGGAGTGCTTCATTACTGTAAACGTGGTAGCTCTTCCCCGTGTGCCATAGAGAACAAGCCGTAGGTTAGTGTAAGGTTTATCATAACCAGACTCACCCCTGTATGCAAAATAAGCATCGCCGGCTGTCAGAAGACCGAGCTCCAGTTTCCCAGTGTGTAGCAATGGCATCCAGGCATTGGGGCCGCTGAAGGGTTGAACAACGGCCCGAATCTTAGTTTTTTCGGAAAGCAAGACGGCAACAGCGCTTCCACTTGCATAATAACCACCACCCACTGGGTGAGTGCCGATGCCAACAGTAGCTGGCAGTTTGGAAGGGCTTACTGCCTCGCCCAGCTCCCGAGCCCCTGCAATAGCAAAAACAATCAGAAAAAACCAAATAAATGACTTTGCGACTAAGTTTTTTCTCGTTTTCATAGCCTCCTCCTTTCTTATCTTTTCAATACAGGCTGTCTAAAAACCTTTTCTGCCGGAGGCTAAATCACCGGCCATCGATTCTCTCCGGCACCTTAACCGCACCTCAAACCGTTATCCCTTGAAAGCTATCACCCCCTTTCGGCTACTTTTGTCCACTTCTGGGACTGATTTTACACGACTACCCCGACCAATGGCAATTGGTCCCCTCTGTATCCCGGCATAGACTTTTCGATCAGATTGCTATACTTCCTAGGCAAAGTGAGTGTGCCCTGGAGCACTTTCTTCACGATCTTCTTCACATTGTGCACCAAACACATTAGCAAAAATTCCCCCTCGCACCTTCACCAAACCCCGCAAGTCCATCGATAGCTTCCTGCCATCCCACTTCAGCTGCCCGAAAACCGGCTCCACCGTGTATGCGCGCTTCTTGTATATCTGCCTCCCCTCCTCACCCCTCAGTTTATCCCTCATCGCCTCCAAAAGTGGCTCCCGGCCATCTCGACTCACTGTCCGCACCTCCCCTTGTAGTACATCGCTCCTTTACTGCACATTCCCTGCAAGACTCCCCTCGGTAGAGGAGGAGTGATGGTTTCCCTTCACGCTTCTGCTCCGCCCATCGTTCCTTCCCCTCTGGACAAATATAGGTATCTCTCACCTCGCCATAGAGGAAGTTGCTCTTGTGATATCTTTTCTCATTCTCTTCCTTCTTGTCGAGGGACTCCAGGAAGTTATCTGGCATATAGATGTCTAAGCCCTTAACCTCAGCAACCTCAGCATATTCCAGATTATCATAGGATGAGTACCCGGCATCGGCACTGCCTTCTTTAGGCAGAGCCCCAAGGTTTCGTTCCACCTGCTCCACCAGGGGCCTCAGTTCAGCATGATCAGTAGCATTCTGGCTGATATCCGCTGCCACGATCACCTGCTCTTTTTCATCCACTGCTATCTGACCATTGTAACTGGGCTGGATCACCTTCCGGCTGTCCTTCATCAACCGGGACTCAGGATCCGTTACATTTACCTTTTCCAACTTCTCCCTCTCCAGCCCCTCCATCGCTTCCTGAAGCTTCTTCAGACGGTATTCCTTCCTCCTCAACTCCTCCGCTACCTCTAAGTCATTACCATCAGGGTACTTCTGATCCTCTAACGCATCTATCTTAGCTGACGACTGAATCATCTGCCTCATCTGCTCCTTGATGCGCTCGATCTCCTTCTCCAAGCCATCTCTGTCTCTGGTCTGTCTCACCGAAGCATTTGCCTTTAGCTTGGTGCCATCAAAGGCAATGTGCCCCACCACCCTAATACCTGACAAGCAGTGGCGATAAATCCATAATATCCACCACGTCATTAATAATGCGTGCCTCATGATTCTCAGGCACAAATTCATCCAACGATGGAGGAAGCAAAGACATCTGACCCTGACTATATTCCCTGAACATCTTCATTCCCAATTACCTCCAAGCGAAGCATCCTTTTCACACAGTATAATACCTTGTATGTTTGTGTCAATGAGCTATCTTCCTCCCGGACTTTTTGGACAGCCTGAAAATGGAATTTCATTGAAATTTAAAATAATTTAAGCTTCACACCAAGACCCTTTTCAACCGCCAATTTGTATGCCTGATACCCCACTGCCACATCAAATGCTCCCATGCCAAGGTGGCTTACCACCGTTCTCTCGGTTTTTTTCTCCCTCCCTGGCTTTTTCCCGACTGCAATTTCACTTAAATCTGCATAGACGTCTTTCTTATCAAGCTTAGGTACCCAGGGAAGGGAAGGTTTTTCAATCCAAGCGGAATCCCTCTCCCAATTCCCCAGAACCCATTTGTCAGCCTTCTTGCTGAATTTTGGGTCAAGGTCTATAAATGCGTAAATGGCGGCCACGTGGCACCCCGGTTCAATCCATTCCTCCATCAAAACAGGCTCTGTAGATGTAGTCGCCATGCAAATGATATCTGCATGTTTAACTGCTTCCTGAGCGGAATCGAATGATTTGATGTTAAGATTAAATTTCTTCCCCATCCTTTCAGCAAATTCCTTAGCCTTCTCTTTTTTAATATCAAACACTCTCACTTCTTTAATTTTGAAAAGTTCATTCATCGCAGATAAATGGGATTGCCCGATAAAGCCACATCCAATGATTGAAATAATTTCTGAGTCTTTTCGGGCCAGGTATTTTGCTCCAATGGCTGCGTGTCCTGCTGTTCTTAGGGTTGTGATCTCTGTCCCATCCATGATCGTAAAAGGAATCATGGTGATCGGATCGTTCAATGTAATCTCTGCAGTACCCCAAGGGAGTCCTTTCTCAAAATTAACATCAGAACCTCCACCCCATTTGTTGCCGATGACATTTAGAGGTTTTACATAGGCTGGATGAGGTAAAGCAATCATTCTTTTTTTTTCTTCAAAGAAATTGCGTATAGGAACTACATGTTCCTGGACAACTTTTCCTTCCCCAATCCATTTAATGACAGCATCGCATGTTTCAACAACATCCTTCATCGTTAATACGCTCTTGATCTCGTCCCCATTCAGAAACAATATCTCGCCAGTTTTCATTTCAATACCTCCTTGGGTTTGTTAGGGATTTTTATTGGATTATTTTCAGCCAATTTCACAATTTGTATCGGATCCAATTCAATATCTAAACATGGCAGATCATATCTGGATTTCCCCCGCTCGGTCAGAAAAGTCTGTCCTCGCTCCGGTAGGTTGGGGATCTCGTCCTTTTCGCGATCCCCTGGACTACCAGGAATAGGTTTTTCCTCTTAACAATCTTATCCACTTCTGATTAGGTAATAGCCCTCTTGGTTCCAGCAAGAAAAGAATGGCTCTTGCGCTCATTCTCGGCCCTTTAACTAACGTTTGGGTGGCTTAAGGATTGGGAATATAACCCACCGCATCCAATTCGACTAAAGCCATCGGTGAATACAAATTATAGAGCTGGATACAACTACTCGCCGGTGGCTCGTTCACCAATCTGGGAGCGCACTTTTTGTAGTATTCCAACTCCATCTTGCGCATTTTAGAATTTCTCTCTGGTTTTATAAGCAACATATTGGTCTTGACAAGATATTCTAAAGAACTTCCGGATTGTTCCATCGCATACTTGAGATTATCAAGGGCAACCGTCATTTGATCCTCAAATTTTTTCGATTCAATTCTACCTGTCGTAAGATCCCAACCGGGTTGACCAGAGATAAATATCAGTTTCCCGACTAAAATCGTATTCGAATAATATTTAATGACATCCGCAATCCCACGTGGAAATCCTCTTTTAGAAATATAGGAAGGGTAGTGTTTTACTTCCCAACCAGGTCTATCAAACCTCGAGACCACACCCGTGATATCCACCACCACTGAGGCTTTGGGATCTTCCAGAGAAAGTACTTTCATAAAGGTGCTGGTTGGCATGTGAGCCGGAAAATCATCGAGTAACCAAGGACAATTCTTTTCATAATACCACAACTCTGAATGCCAGAGTCGATCCGAAATAGGATTATATGCCGCGCCTTTATCCTTTCCTTCTATCAGAAGGTCTTCAAGTCTCGTCTGGAAGTGAAATGTCTTAATCACATTGTTCAGGGAACTGCCCGCATTGCTCATCGCCTTCTTTATCTTATCCCAGGCGATATCCATCTGTTGTTCAAAATCGTCTGTTTCTATCTTACCGGTCTCAGGATTCTCACCCCCCATCCCAGACAGAAGAAGGAGATTCCCCATGGCAACAGACTCCGACAGGAAAGGCTTCCCTGGTTTTACATTGGGATAAACCTGCTTGACCCCTCCATAATACATCGGATATTTCTTGACCTGACAGTCAGGATCGTTCATAGAAATAACGGCTATCGAGTCAATCTCTATTAAACTCTCTGGCTTTACTAAAGGGCTGATCTGACAGACTGTGGCAGCAGGTGGCTCCTCTACCAAACGAGGAGCATTATTTTGAAAGTACTTTAACATGGTCTTCCACATGCTTGGGCAGTCCTCAATGTTTTTGAGAAAAATAGTATTCTTAATAAGATGATTCAACGAACTCCCCGCCTCCTCAAGGGCAGCCTTGATATTATCGAGGCATACCACCAATTGTTCCTCAAATTTTTTAGAAGGAACTTTACCCGTCTCCAAATTCCTCCCATCAAAGCTCGAGAGGAAAAGGATGTTGCCAACGGCAACGGCTTTAGAGACACAAGATTGTCTAACACCAGCATCATAAAGTGGGTATGTTTTTAGTTTCCAATCCATTTTAGGCCTCCTTTGCATAATAAAGTCTTGTTTATTTCGACGCTCTTAGAATGATCTCCCCGAGATAACAGGTGTCCCCTTTGATCGTTACCTCATGGATCTGGCTGTGATATCCGGGGGCATCAAACCGCACCATATATTTCCTGCCTTCTAAACTATCGAACACGAAATCTCCAAAGAAGTCCGTTCGAGTCTCCCATTTTTCACCTGCCTGAGCCGTCAGCGTAACAGGCACTTCTCCAGCACATTCGTTCTTGTCCCCGTAGATGACTGTTCCTGAAAGGTAGGGCTTGGGCAAACCGAAGTAGTAGACATTCGGTTTTGTATTGAACTCCGGATGCCGGACTTCTCCTTTTTTCTCTCCTAAAAGTTTTGAGACCTTACTGTTAGGATCATCCAGATCTCCAAAAATCATGCAATTCGTCGGACAGGTCTGAACGCACCGGGGCTCGGTCCAACCATCATCAATGAGATGGGCACAAAACGTGCACTTTTGTGGAAGATTTTCTTCCTCATTCCAGAAAATTGATCCATATGGACAAGCCTCGACAAGCTGTTTCTGACCGATGGCTTTCACTGGATCGATGATCACAATCCCGTCAGGCCGCCTGTAGATGGCACCGTTCCTTGCAGCTTTCACACAAGCCGCTTCACTACAATGTTGACAGCTAATGGGTATGTAAATAACTTTGATCCGAGCGGGCGAATACACCCGCTCCACCTCCTTGATTCCAATCCAGAAATGCCCAAAAGTTGGCTGCGATTTCGTGATGGGTAGGAAATCATTTCGTACGTGTTCATCCTTACAGGCAATTTGGCAGTTATAGCAACCAATACAATAATTTAAATCCCTCACTAAAGCATATCGTGTCATATTAATCGCTCCCTCCTTTCCATTTCTCAATCTCTACCAAACAGGACCCAGGAGCCATCCCCGGACAATTCTGGGAGATAAACCGCGATGATGTAACCTGATTAATGGTTCCGCCCCGGTCTATAGTTTTTGGATCGCCAGGCTCGCCCATAGGATCGTATCCACCGCCTGAGCTGTAGGAATGAACAACTGCAGGGATGATGCGATGGGTAACCGTGACAATGGCTAACACCGCCCCCCTATCGTTGTGAATTTTGACAATATCACCATCGGCAATACCGCGTTTTTTGGCATCCTCTGGATTCATTCGCACTACCCAATAACGATATCCATCCTTAAGACGTCTGTGATGGGGTATCTCATCATTCCAGAGGCCTTTGGCATCAAATTGAGAATGGAAGCTGAATCGCGGATGAGGTGTGATAAGTTGAAGCGGATACTTCTTTAACAACTCTGTAGTCGTATGACCCTCCCAGGAAGGAATATAGTGAGGGACAAGGGGCCTCTCCTTATCGTTTGGATCAAACCTCTTAAGGGTTTGGGATTCAAATTCGATTTTACCCGTTGGAGTGGCTAGACCCTTTTTATTGTTCACTGGCCGATCCACAATGCCTGGGCCCCAATCCCACGTGTCCATCTCCCTATCCTCATAGAACCATCTGAAGGCCTGTTTGGGTTTGTAATCCTTCTTCACAGGAACAACATAATAGCCCCTTTTCTGGAATTCTTCCCAGCTCATGACCTTAGGGAGATCGCTCACCTCATACATTCGCTTAATCCACTGAAGCTCATCCCTTCCTTCCGTAAATTGCTGTTTGATCCCCAGCCGTTCAGCCAAAAGTGTAAAGATTTGATAGTCCGATTTCGACTCGCCAAGGGGTTCTATACACTTCTGCTGAAGAACGATTACCCGGGCATTGACCGGGCTGATGTGGAGAGAGTAACCCGAAATTCTGGCCCACTCCCCGATATCCCAACGTTCTAAATTAGTGCATACTGGCAGCACAATATCTGAAAGGCGTGCTTCGGGTTCATTGAAGATGGTCTGGTTCACGCAAAATTCCAGATTGGGATGGCGATACATTCGCACCCACCTGTTTGTATTCATCATCGTCCCGATGTAAGAGGATCCCTGTCTGTAAAGCATTTTAATTGTTGAATATCCCTCAAAGGGGAAAGTGCAATTTGTAAATTGTTGTTGAGCGCTTTGGGCATAATAACCATAGACGCCCCTCCAGGTCACAGGAGGATTCATGACAGCTTCTGGAAAGACCGACCGGTTGACACGTTGGCGGACCTGGCCCTGGACCGGCCGATCTGGAAAACCACGGGGGCCCAATTCCTTCGGTCCTGAACTGCCCCCGCTGATGCCACCATCCGCATATCCTGGGAAATAAAAGCTCCAGTCCGAAGGCGCCCCACCTGTTGTAGAATACATATTTACCCCAGGTTTGCCCAAACCCTGCATGGCGATCAAGAGGACCATCATGCGAGCCCATTCGTGCCCAAAGGCAGCCCTTCCTGGGTGGCCCATACCGGAACGACCTCCAGCTGCCAGGGTTGTCCTCTTCGTTCCCCATTCCCTGGCCAAGGCGATGATATCGCAGGCCTTCACACCCGAGATTTCCTCTGCCCATTTCGGGGTCTTCGGAACCCCATCTTCTTCACCCAAAACATAAGTTTTCCATTGGTCGAATCCATAGGTATGTGTTTTCACATATTCCTTATCGTAAAGACCCTCTGTGATCCAAACAAAAGCAATGGCAAGGGCTAATGTACAATCTGTGCCAGGCCGTGGTTTAAGGCATTTATCTGCGCCAATCACAGCTGTGTAATTGCAGAAAGGATCAATAAACACAAATTTGATACCTAACTTCTTCATATGAAACCGCCAATTGTCAGTCTCATTCCAAGCATAATCCCCCGAGGTGGTATTTGGATCAGATCCCCAAAAGACAATCATATCAGTGTGTTTGAATGTATCTTCCAAAAGGTCATAGGCAGGCGGCTGGCCAAGCCTCCAGTAATAACCCCATTGATGAATAGCACCCCAAAAAAATCCCTCCCAGCTCTCAGGATTATGATCGACCCATGTGCAGCCTACAAGGTTCCAAAATCGATCGAGGGCACTCATCCGGTATCCAATATTGCCCCAGGAATCGTGTGAGGAGCCAGTCACCGCTATCGCTGAAGGTCCGTACTCTCTTTTTAACCGGATAGTTTCCTTGGCTATTATATTCAATGCTTCATCCCAGCTGATGGGTTCATAGCCTGATATGCCCCTGTTTTGCGGATTTCTTTTTCCATCTGGGTCGAAATCTACACGCTTCAAAGGGGTTAGGAGTCTGTGTTTGGTGTATACATACTGCTTTAGCCCCTGAACCCAACAGGAAAGCGCGCCTTTGTTTGGACGGGTAAAGGTTTGGCCTCTTGCCTCCAAGGTCCACGGCTCCGCATCATCGTTAGAATAAAAAAGCGGTGTTACACGGACAATCTCACCGTCTTTCACGTAGACATTAACCGGCCCACTCAAGGTGCAATTCACAAACCTCTGCTCCTCTTTTGTCGTATAGTGGGGGGTTAACTTTCCTTCTTTTTTCATCGAAATCCTCCTTTAAATTGCGCCCTATATTGATCTGTTCTCTCTTCCTCTTAGGCAGGTTTCCAATTGGAAACCACTAATGCCAGGTACCCAAATCACCTCCCTCAAAAAAAGATAAATTCAAGATTATTAAGTTAGCCAAACAAGGGTTCTGATAACCCCATCAGACCCATGAACGAAAGGATAAAAATGATCTCACGAAATCATTGTTTGAGCATCTCAATGGTAGTATTAACGATTTGCTGAGCCTCAGAATGCCCCTTACTCTCCATCTTCTTCACCCATTCCTTCCAGATCGGCTCGCCAGCCACCTTAGTTAACTTTTCAACTTCTTCTGGAGGAAGAGTATATTTGATCATTGGATAGCCTGCCTTTTTTACGGTCTCAACAACCGCTGCTTCAGGGGTATCAAAGTAATTTCGCCCCCAGAACTTTGAACCCTCTAAACCGCTCACACTCGTTATGGCCTGCTGGACGTCCTTAGGCAAACTCTCCCACTTTTGTTTATTCATCGACATTGAAAAGAACACAGCAGAAAGGGGTACTATTGTATAATACTTTACTACCTCATAGAGTCGTTGACCCAGAATGGGCTCCCAAGGTGCTGCCATAGCGTCTACTACCCCCTTATCCAAAGCCTGATATGTATCAGGCATAGGAATAAGTACTGGAACCGCTCCCAATGCTTTCATCTGCTCAGTAGGAGGTCCTCCGGTAACCCTTACCTTCAAACCCCTAAGATCCTCCAAAGTTTTAATCTGTTTTTTATTTGATATTAAGATATAGGGATGACTGGTCCAGAGCATGAGTACATGAACATCCCTGTACTCTCTCTGGATCGCAGGAAACCTCTCATAGAGTTTCCAGAGCACCTCACTCATCTTCTCAGCCGATCTGAGAGGTAGAGAAGGGAGAGTTATCACTTCAGATAGAGGAGTCATATCTGGCCAATAGCCATGGAAACACCAGCCCATGTCAGTCACTCCACTCTTGACAGCATTCCAAATGTCCGGTCCTTTCACTAAGGTTTGGGCATAGAACACATCTATCTTTACCTTCCCTTTTGTGGCGTCTTCAACCTGCTTTACCCATGCCTTTGTCGCGTAAGTCATACCCCAAGCCGTGGATGGATCCTGCGTAGCCAAATTCATTTTTATCACTTGAGCCAACGCGGGAGTCATCCATATTAAAACCAATCCAATACCCACTAATAATGTAATGAATCCTCTGCTCTTCATTTTGGTTCCTCCTTTAGGTATTTTTTTAAGCACCAAACCTCAAGCGAAACAAATAAGTTTTATTTCTATTTCACCTCCTTTCTATCTCAGTTGCTTTTCTATCAGCCTCATTCTTCATTAGCTCTGCCTTTTGATGAGCTTCACCTCTTCCAAAACACTTCTCCCTCTTACCCGAATATGTCATTTCCATTCTGATATCGTACTAAATCTATCCCGTTAGATCGAAAGCTATTCCAGGCATACGTAAGTCCCGTTAGGGAAGGGGTGGCACATAAGTCCCCTTAAGGAATGATTCGATCACATCAGCCATTGTTTTGGCAGCAGCCTCGTAGTTCTTTTTGCTTGCCCCAGGGTCAAAGCTTGCTGGATCACCCATATAGCCTAAAGGCGTTAGTTTCCTACTGTCACTCCAACCTTTTCTAAAGGTCAGCGTATCTTCAAAGGTCGGGTAGTTGGGTTTCAGTGTTTTAGCGAGTTCTGTGTTCACAAGCTGGGGGAAGTAATGCATCATCATACCAGTCTCACCCTTTCCAGCATGAATGTCATAAAATGCTGGAGGAGGTCCCGGGGGAGGGGATGGTGTTATGAGAATCTGATAGGGGAAGGCCCCGGTTTCGTCCCTTCCAGCAAGATTAAACCGCTGGGCTGAGCTCTTTGGAAGAATGTAGTAAGCCCTTATGCCGAAATCAATACGTGCCTGCTTTACGGCTTCCAGAATGGCAATCTCGTGGTAAGTATCACCGTGGTGGTTGAGAACAAATACATAGTTGAAGCCCCATCCCTTGATATTAGCAAGCATATCATAGATAACGGCCTTGGTCGTCTCTTTTCGAGTGGTAAATGAACCAGGGAAGGCCCCACTTGCATTGTTTATCCCCCAGTAGAATGGCGGCGTAATAAGTGCCTTTATCCCTTTTTCTTCAAGGTTCTGTTTAGTAAGTTTGGAACGAATGTAAGCTCCATAGGTATCTACGGCTAAAGGCAGATGCGGCCCATGCTGCTCTATAACTCCTGTAGGAAGGAGGATTATGGCCCCGTCCTTGGCTGCTTTTTCAACCTCGGGCCAAGTCATGTCTGCTATTGTTTCGTCGAAAATGGAGTAACCCGGACCTTTGTTATCTGAAGCTGGCACTGATGTCACTATCAATCCTAAGATTAGACAAAGACTACCAACTACTGCTAATAAAGTGCTCTTTTTCATTTCCAAAACCTCCTGAGGAAATTTTCTCAAAATTAGGGTCTACTCGGCAGTCCCTGAATATTTACTATCGCATCTTTATCATCACCTCCATTCAGCGGTTCAAGTGCCTTGCTGCTTATTCTTGATGAGCTTTTGCGCTTTGGTGGATCCTCCTTAAAACCAAGCCATTGAGAAGCCGAGCTTAAGCTTGGAGGTATTGTTAAATCCGCATGCTTACTTTGTATCCTTCATGGATTGCCTCCAGAGCTGTGCGCGTTTCTACGCAATCTCCAATCATATGAAGTTCTGGAACCTTACCCTTTAATGCTTTGGCAAGCCCGATATTTGGATTCGATCCAAGAGCAAGGACAACAGTGTCTGCAGCTAAGGTTGTTTTCTTCCCATCGACGTAATAAACAACCTCTTCATCAGTTATTTTTTCTACTGTCACGTTGCCTAACTTCTTAACCCCCACTTTATCGATTCTCCAGAGGAAGTGACCGCCGGCTGGCCAGGGTAAGTCCGCTCCTATATCCTCAACCTTTCGCCTCGAAAGTACCGTCACCTCTCTACCCCTTGTTCTTAAATACTCAGCTGTTTCTAAACCCACTCTACCCGCACCTATGATGCAGGCTCGCTTGCCAACAAGCACGATCTCTGCTAATACGTCGAATGCCTGGACCACATATCGCTTTTCGATGCCAGGAAAATCTGGTGTGATGGGAATTCCTCCCGCAGCTATCATGACAGCCTCCGGCTTTGCCGGAGGTCTATGACTAAAATTCAATCTTTAAGAATCTTTCTACCTAAGTTTTCTAATAAACCAGAAAACTGATTTTTAACATCTAAAAGATGCTCTTCCATTTTTTCCTTAGCCACAGTCATATTTCTTTCTTCAATGGCGTTATAGATTTCTTTATGCGATCCCATAACTCCATCAATGTATTCCTTGGGTCGTTCATATTCCTGTAAGAATAGGATTACTATTTTCATTATAGATTCCAAAATCAATTCAAAAACGCGGTTCTTTGTCATTTTCGCTAAAAGTAAATGAAACTCGATATGGTTGTCCGTTACTTTCGCTCCCTCAGAAATCAGTTTCTCGCCTTGGTCAATATTCGTTTTTAATAAATCAAGATCCTCTGTTGTAATTCTATTTAAGGCAAATTCTAAAACCATTTTTTCAATTCCGAGTCTTGCCTCTGTTAGGTCTTGAATGGGTATACTTCCCAGTCTTATCATATCTGAGAAAGACCTTGTGATGACGGTTGGGTCAATATCCTTAATGAATGCTCCTCCCTCGCTCCCCTGTTTGATGTAGATAAGCCCTGCATTTTCTAAAGTTCTTAATGCCTCACGAACTACTGTTCGTCCTGTCTTGAATTGGTTTGATAATTCTTTTTCGGAGAGTAACTTGTCGCCCGGTTTTAAAGTGCCCGAAAAAATTAATTCCCGTATTTGATCGGAGATTTGTTCGAAAATCTTTTTATTTTTCAGAGGCTTAAAAGAAAGTGTCGAAGGGTTCATTCAAAAAGTCATATATCAGACATAAGGCTTATTGTCAATAAAAATTTTAGGTTGCCGTGTGAATTTAAATCCTGAAACGATTTGAGAAGAGAGTGAACAAAACATTCGAATAAAGAGAACGGCCCTCCAAAATTTTCAGGGGTGTAGAACGGATGAGTGGTGTTGATTTTCCTCCAAACTAAGGAGCAGAGAAAGTCAACCTTCTTTCGGAAAGAGACCTTCTCTAGCTAAAGGATACCTATGGTTTCGATTTCGATGAGGAATTCTGGTTTGGGAAGCGAGGCCACCTGGACAACGGTGCTCGCCACAGGCTCCTCAACTAACTCCGGGGCATGCTCCCCAAAGTATTTCCTCTCGGTGTCTCGGTATCCTTGATAGTCCTTCATGTCTTTTAGAAAGGTCGTCATCTTGACAAGATTCTTAAGGGAACTCCCAGCTTCTTCCATGGTTTCATCGATCTGCTCCAGGGCGCGCCAGGTTTGTCCTTCAATGGTATTGGAGACTGCCTCTCCTGTTGCCGAAGACCTTCCGTTCATCCCAGAGATATAAATGGTCTTTCCGACGACCGCACCATTGGCATAGGGTTTTTGTTTTCCTGCCACAAAACAAGGATAGATCTTTTTCTTCATGATACACTCCTCTCGTTGCGGGATGCCAGAAGACGATATGTGGGAAGATTATCATTAGAAGGGAGGGCTCGAAAGATCAATGTTAAAGATCGAGGCCCTCAATGGCAACTATTCGGACCATTGAGCCATCTCCGTGAATCCAGTTGAGTGGAAAGGCGGCAATGGTCATACGTTTCCCAGTGACTTTATCAACCTCGCCCCCCACATTTTCAATGCCCGGAATGAGGTTGCCGAGTAAAAGGTAATGAGCAGGCTCGTATAAAGGCCATTTCTCCTCAGGATCTTCTCCGGTCTCTCTTTTGTATTCCGCATCGAGCCAAGGCATTATTTTGGAGAGGGGAGCATGGGCAAGGGGGCTATCCAATGCACCACCCGTAATTCCAAAGCCCTTGATCTTTTTCTCCACCAACCATTCAGCCCCTTCTTTATAGAGGCCAGGGAAATGGTTAATATACGTATAGTGATCATTCCATTTGTGGTGCCATCCTGTATTGACAATCACCCAGTCACCCTTTTGAATCTTTGGTTTGGCTTTTTCGAAATCCTCAGGACCGATAATTTCCCATTTTTTCTTGTAGCGCATATCAACCACAACCCCGGTGCCGAAACAACTGGAAAGAGGTATTTCATCAATACCCTTACCTGTGCCGATGACATGGAAAGGGGCGTCCATATGAGTGGAGGTGTGCATCTTGCAGTGGAAAACAGCAGATTGTTTCCCATCACGTTCATGGTATAACATCCGCTCAATCACCACATCCTGCATTTGGCCTACCCAAGGCCAAATCGGAATACCCATCTCGATGGGTTGGGATAGGTTGTAAAATTTTAGTTTCTTCATATTCTCTCTTTTTTGATGTTTAAGTTATCACGCACCGGAAGATTTTATTTCCGATGACCACATAATTTTCATAAGACCTTTTCCCCACCACGCAACAAGGATATATTTTTTCTTCATCGTGCACTGCTTTCATTTTACAACGGTGAGATTTCGGTCAACGCATCGTTGCAGGAAGCCAGGTGGCGATTTCGGGAAAGAAACTCATGAGAATAGTCGTGATTACAATGGCAATCATCAAAACGCTCGTCCCCGTGTAAACCTTCACCAGATCCACCTTCGCCGTCGCACTAACGACAAAGGCGACCATACCCACGGGTGGGAAGACAAGCCCCATGGCTACCATCATCATCGACATGACACCAAACCAGATTGGGTCGAAACCTAGATGGGTGATGAGTGGGAAGGTTAACTGCAAGGTGAGAAGCAGCAATGGGATCTCATCCATGAACATACTGATAACGAAATAACACACTACAATGCCTATCATGACGACCCAGCGGTTAAGGTTCATTTCGGTGATAGCTGCAACGACATGCTGAGGTACCCGGCTCAGGGACATATAGTAACCAAAGATAGTCGCACCGATCAGTATCATAAAGATCATGGCGGTGGTGCGGATGGTTAGCTTCAAGGCTTCCCAAGCGCCTTTCCAGGTTAGACGACCAAAGGCGAACCCAATCGCTGCTGCCATGAAGGCGCCAATGGCACCAACTTCAGTTGGAGTGACAACGCCTGTGTAAAGAAGGACCAACACAATGAGGATCAGCAAGAGGCTTGGCCAGATGCGAAGTGTGCCCGCCCAGCGTTCAGCCGAAGAAACACGGAAAGTCTGGGGAGCATCTTGTGGTCTGACGGTGACCCAGACAAAAATGGCTAAAGCCAGAAAGATACCGACAATTATGCCAGGCACCACACCAGCGATGAGCAGTTTGCCGATAGATGTCTGCGTCGTAATGCCGTAAATCACCATGGCAACACTGGGTGGTATCAGAATGTCAAGTGTCGCCCCGATCCCAACCGTACCAGCTGCCAGTTCCTCCGAATAACCGAAGCGCCGCATCTCCGGGTAGGCAATGGCCGACATAACGGAGGCAGCGGCGACACTGGCCCCAGACATAGCTCCGAAGATCCCGCAGGCGAAAACCGTTGCGATCCCGAGACCACCCCGTATGTGTGATAACCAGTTGGCCCCGGCGGTGTAAAGGTCTCGGGCAAGACCGCTCGATGCTGAAAAGTAAGCCATGAGGATGAACATTGGTATCGTCGTCAGAGCATAGTCTGCAACAGTACTGAAAGGAGCCATCCCCAGGATACCGATCACCATATTCCAACTGCCTGTGTAAAGATAGATGCCTAAAATGCCTGCCCCGGCAAGAGAGAAAGCGATCGGGACACCGAGAAGAAGGGCGATCACCATGACCAGAAAAGGTAATGCAACCAAATATTCCATATTTATCCTCTGTAGATTGAGTTTTTTTGCATACCTTAGGCTGTAGGAGACTCCTCTTGAAAAAGAGGAGACTTTCCACTCCTTACTTTTCGAAGGTCAAGGAGCATCAACAAGGTTGTGAAAAATAACCCCACAGGGACTAATACATAGGCTGGTCCCTGTGGGATAGCTATACTGCTCAAGGTTGTATCTGTAGCAAGGTTGCGGAGAGCATGTTTGAATGTGGCGAAGACGAGAATTGCACAATAAAGTATGGACACCCCCTGGACGAAGTGGTTCACAATGAGCTTCACCTGTCGTGGCAAGCGGTCAGCCATGAAGGTAACACGGATGTTTGCTCCTCCACGGTAGGCGTAGGTCATCGCTAGGAAAATCGATGCCACCATCAGGTAGTTCGTTGTGATCTCATAAGCCCCGGTAATCGGCCGGTTGAAAATGTACCGACCTCCCGCATCAGCCGTTGTCAAGAGCATCATGACAAAGGTCGAAATGGCAGCAGCATAGGTCGACACAGTCTCGCAACCATTCAGCAACTTCTGCATGGATTCTGCTACCTCCTTTTTAATAGATCATCATGAAACTTCGATCTCTCACCTTCTAAGTGAAGGGTCGAAGTAAATCTAATCCTTTACTTTTCGTCCGTCGTCCAGAATTATTTTTTAAGCAACTCGAGTGCCGTATTGAGGACCTGTTGAGCCTCGGGACGGCCTTTGCTCTCCATCTTCTTCACCCATTCCTTCCATAGAGGCTCACCCGCCACCTTGGTCCATCTCTCCAGTTCTTCCGGAGGAACTGTATACTTAATCATTTGATAGTTTCCCGCCTTGACGCGCTCAATCACTCCTTCCTCAGCCGTATCGAAAAAGTTGTGGCCCCAGAACTTTGAAGCCTCCAAACCGCTGACACTTGTTATGGCCTGCTGTACATCCTTTGGTAGGCTTTCCCATTTTAATTTATTCATTGACATAGAGAAGTAGACAGCAGAGAGAGGCACAATGGTATAGTACTTTACTACTTCATAGAGTCTAAAGGCATAGATTGCCTCCCAGGGTGCTCCCATACCATCGATGACCCCTTTATCCAAGGACTGGTAGTTATCAGGCATGGGTATTAGAATTGGAACAGCTCCCAGTGCTTTCATCTGTTCAGTCGGAGGCCCGCCGGTCACCCTGATCTTCATGCCTTTGATGTCCTCCAACGTTTTGACCTGCTTTTTAGTCGTGATTAAGAGATACGGGTGACTGGTCCAGAGCTGGAGGACATGGACATCCTTAAATTCCCTTTGAATTGCAGGAAACTTTTCGTAGAGTTTCCAGAGCACTTCACTGCCCTTTTCAGCAGTTTTGAAAGGCAAACTTGGGAGGGTAATCACGTCGGATAGGGGGGTCATATCCGGCCAATAACCATGGAAGCACCAGCCCATATCCGCCACACCACTTTTCACCGCATTCCAGATATCTGGTCCCTTGGCTAAGGTTTGGGCATAAAATATATCTATCTTCACCCTGCCCTTGGTTGCCTCCTCAACCTTCTTCGCCCATGGCGCTAAGGCGTGAACCGGCCCCCAACCCATCTCCGGATTTTGGTCAGCCAAAGTCAGTTTAATCACCTGGGCCAACGTGGGAGCGACCAGCATCAAAACAAGACAGATACTTAACAATAACACAAACAATCCTCTTGTCTTCATAATTTCCTCCTTTCTTTAAGAATTTGACTTTTTTCCCTAAAACATTAATTCAATATCAACCTGAACGTAGAGTTTTGTCAAGGTTTTCATTGACTATAAGGCGATGATACTATTAATCCACTTATCGACTACTTGTTATGACAACCTTATATCATAATGTCATTTTTAATGTCAAGCCGCGATCTCCATTTCAATTTATTTTTCCAGTAGATGCGCTTAGATCCCTTAGATTTTCATCGCCACATCAAAGGCGGATTCGATGGAAGTCGTCGCATTTCCAATTTTTTGGCCATCTCCGACGATGTGGAGTTCAGCGACTTCTCCTTTTAGCGATTCGGCTAAATCGTTCCGCTGTTTTGCACCCACACTGATGATCACGGTATCCGCATCGAGCAAGAAGGTGATCCCTGCTTTTTCAAGGACGAGACCTCTCTCGTTAATCTCCTTTACCTTGGCATTGCTGCAAACACGAATGTTGGCTCGATAGAATCGACGAATCAAATATCCCCTTGATGTGTATCCCATTCCAGGGACAACGGCATTTCTTTCTGTAACGATACTGACCAATTTGCCCTGATAAGCTGGAAATTCCACTGCAGGTCCAGATAGTCGCCTGGTTTTCCACTTTTGCTTTACCGCTCATCACGTCCAATGCAGTTATCTCATTGGATCCCTTTTCTCAGGTGATCTTTTCTGGAAGCGTAAGGGATGCAGTGACTGCCACGACCATGACATTCGGTTTTTCTTTTTTTGCCAATTCAGGTGTTACTTCCTTCCCGAGAGCAACTTCTCCCCCCCCTTGGCAGGGTCTGGTTCAATTAAATCCGCATACACACCTTATATCCTTCATGGATTGCGTCTAAAGCTGAGCGCACCTCCAAGGAATCCCCGATCATATGAAGTTCTGGAACTTTGCCCTCTAATGCTTTGGCAAGCCCATTGTTTGGATTCGCTCCACGGGCGAGGACAACAGTATCCACAGATAAGGTTGTTTTCTTCCCATCAACGGAATAAACAATTCCGTCGTCTGTTATTTCTTCAACTGTCACGTTTGCTATTTTCTTAATTCCCAGCTTGTCGAGCCTGCGTAAGAAGTGGCCACCTTGCGGCCAGGGTAAGTCTGCCCCTATTTCTTCCATTTTTCTCCTCGACAGAACCGTTACTTCTCTATCTCTGGTTCTTAAATACTCCGCTGTTTCCAAACCAACTCTTCCCGCACCAATGACGCAAGTTCGCTTGCCAACAAATACAATCTCTGCTAATACATCGAAGGCCTGTACTACATGGGACTTTGCAACACCAGGGAGGTCAAGTGTTATTGGAACGGCCCCTGTCGCAATGATGACGGCATCTGGGTTCATTTTCTTGACATATTCAGGCGTAACTTCCACCCCATGTTTCACTTCAACACCGAGCTTGTTGAGCTGGTATGAAAATTCAGTGATGGTATTTTCAAATTCGTATTTATGAGGGACCTTGCAGCAGAGCACCAGTTGACCACCTAACCTGTTGCCTTTTTCGCATAAGGTCACCTCGTGGCCTCTTTTCTTTGCCACTATGGCCGCTTGCATTCCTCCTGGTCCACCGCCAATCACGAGGACCTTTTTCTTCTTGGCTGCCGGCTCAATGACCCATTCCTTCTCTCTTCCCATTAAAGGATTGACGGTACACATGATCGGCAAGTGCACCCATAGCCTTCCATAACAACCCTGGCAACAGGCGATACAGGTGGTGATATCATCAAGCTTGCCTTCCATCGTCTTCTGGGCAATGTATGGGTCTGCCATGAGTCCTCTTAACATAGAAACCATTTCAATGTTCGTTTCTCTGAGGATATTTTCTGCTAATTCTGGACGGTTTATTCTTTTTGCAACAACGACGGGGGTATTTCCTACTACCTCCTTAATCGCCCTTGCAAGGTATACCCAGGCGCCACGTTCGGCCGCAGATGAGTGATCCTGAAGCGGAGTGGTCGATTCCCGCATGCCTGCAGAGACACTTATGATATCCGTTCCGTTTTCAACGAGCATTTTAGATATAACCTTTGCCTCTTCGAGGGAGACGCCGCCTTCAACGTAGTCATCGCCGTTCATTCTCACAGAGATCAGAAAGCCAGGGGTTTTATAAGCGGCGCATGCCCTCAATGTTTCAAGGGGCAGCCTCATCCTGTTTTCCAGGCTTCCTCCATATTCATCCGTCCTCTTGTTTGTATAAGGAGAAATGAAAGAAGTCATCAGATACCCGTGGGCGTAATGGAGTTCTACTCCATCGAAACCTGCTTTTCTGGTTCTTTCGGTGGCTTCAGCAAACTTGCCGGGAATCCATTTGATTTCCTCAATAGTCATTTCCCTTGGCATTTCCCAGTACATGGAGACCTTGGGAAGGGTGGCCGAAGGAGCCCAGGGTTGTTGACCACTGATCTTTGAAGTCGTTTGTCTGCCTGCATGCGATATTTGAAGGATGATTTTCGCACCATAGGCGTGAACGGCGTCCGCCAATTTCTTAAAACCTGGTATATACTTATCATCATGGATAGCGAGGTGATGAAGCAGAACCTTACCTTCCGGGTAGATAGGATTGGCAACCTCAACAAAGATCAAGCTTGTTCCACCCTTAGCTCGTTCGGCATAGTAGTTAACGAGCCTGTCCGTCACATACCCATCTTCTGTTCCGTACTCTGTACAGGCAGCTGACATGACCAACCTGTTTTTCAATGTGACGTTCTTGATTTTTAACGGTTCAAATAGCTTTTTAAATTCCATTGTAGTTCTCCTTTCTCATTTAGATTTGATGTTTATAAAAAATGTTGGTTTGATGCTCATTTTTATCTCCTTTCTACCTAAAAAAATCGATAATGGCATACACTAAATTGGAAAGCGGGATCTTCTCCAGCGGATGTGGAGCCTTAGGGAAAATTTGAAGTTCCCCTCGTGGAAGTGAGAGATAAGCCTCAACACTTTCTTGAATACTAACCATTTTGTCCCTATCTCCAACACCGATTCTTACGACATGGGGAATTTGCCCCATCTCTTCCAATGGCAACATATTGGTTTTCCCCTGTTCCAAAAACATTTCTTTTGTTTTTTCTAACACATTTTTCCAGCCTGAAACGGCATGTCTCTCTTCTAATACTTTGGCAAATTGGGGGGCTTTTTTCAACATCACATCAGCCTCCAAAGAAACTGCTTCACGATCTGCCAGCTCAGGTGTCCATAAAAATTTTGTCGCCAGTGTGAAAACTCTATGGATGCATTCAGGGTGTTTCTTAGCTAAATATAATCCGACATGCCCTCCCAGGCTGTAGCCGAAGATATCTACACAGTGAAGGGAATTTTGATTCAGATAATCCAAAACATTTTCTGAAAAATGATCCATCCTGAATGCCCTCTTCTTCAACGGTGAACTTCCATGCCCTTCAAAATCCAAAGTATGTATTTGAAATGCCTTCTCAAGAAGGGGGATCGATGATGAGAATTGAGACTTGGAACCCAATGCACCGTGCAATAGCAACAGATTGGGTTTGCTCATTGCTTCTTTCCTTTCAAAAAGCAGATTTTCAATTACGATCGAGAAATTACAAAACGGGGTTTACAATCCTTTGAACTGTTTTTTTAATTCTTTACGTAAAACCTTTCCATACAAATTTTTGGGGAGATCGTCCACCAAAAAGATCTTTTTGGGTCTTTTGTAACCTGCCAGACGTTCTTTACAAAACCGCATCAGTTCTTCCATTGTCACTTTTGATCCTTCTCTCACTACCACCGCAGTAGTAATCGCTTCTCCCCACAAAGGATCATCCACTCCGAAAACGGCCACTTGTGCTACTGCGGGATGAGTGGAAAGAATTTCTTCCACTTCTCTCGGGTAGACATTGAGGCCTCCTGTGATGATTTTGTCATGTTGGCGATCGACTAAATAGAGATAGCCATCCTCATCCAGATACCCGATATCACCGGTATGTAACCAGCCTCCTCGAAGGGCCTCTTCTGTCTTGTCCGGCTGGTTCCAATATCCCCGCATAACAAGATCGGATCGCGTGATCACCTCTCCAATCTCACCAGGATTAAGAGGATGATCATGATCATCCACAACCTTCACCTGAACGCCCGGATATTCTCGACCGGCTGAGGCCAATCGTCGTTCGCGAACAGGATCACCGTCTTGAATGTGCTCATGTCTGGGAAGATGAGTGATGGTGATAATCGATTCTGCCTGACCATAGGATTGATCAAGGATGGGTCCGAAAATCTTTAAAGCCTCTTTGATTCTTTCCACAGCCATGGGAGAACCCGCATAGGTGATTCGCTTTAATGAGCCGAGATTGAAGCGAGGTCTTTCAGGATGATCCATCAGTCCGATGAGAATGGTTGGAACTGTTGAGAAATCCGTAATCTTTGATGTCTCAATTTCTTTAAAGGCTTTCGCTGCGTCAAAGTGACTGTGAAGATAGTTGGTTGCTCCTCGGATGATGAAAGGTAGGATTCTTACAGATCCCGCATGGCTCAGGGCTCCGACGGTAAGGAGTTTGTCCTCCTGCGTGATATCATAGACATCGCAGAGGAGAAATTGAGTGCAGGTCAGGATATTTCGATGGGTGAGCATGATGCCCTTCGGAGCACCCGTGGTACCAGAGGTATACCAGAGATCAGAAAGGTCATCGAGAACGACATCAACTTTGGGCTCTTGATCCGAACTTTTCTCAAGGAAATCATCATAGTCCAGGCCCGGTCCCTTCCCCTTCTGGATGGCCCAACGAACCTCAGAGGAGATCTTTTGAACTGTTTCACCAAATTCAGGGCCATGGATGAGAGCCTGTGCTCCAGAGTCTCCAAGCATCCCTTTCATTTCCAAAGGATGGAGCCGTGCATTGAGACGGACCCAGACGAGGCCGGCCTTGTAAAGGGCTAAGTAAGATTCCAGGTAAGCCAAACTGTTGTGAAAGAGAAGGCCGACCCGGTCTCCTTTTTTCAAACCGAGACCCAATAAAGCGTTGGCCAATTTGTTGATCCTTTGGTTGAGTTCACGGTAGGAGATGGATTGACCATCGATGACAAAAGCAATTCGATCCGGGAAGTAATACGAACTGCGAGTGATGAGATAACCTGCATTCATAAGAGATTCCCCTTTAGGATAAATGAAGCATCAAAATGTCATAGGGTTATGGATAAAGGTTAGGAAGGCGGTTTGGTCTAAAGGTAAAAGGTTTAGGTTAACTCTTGAAGACTATACATGACGACATAAATCTTAAGCAGTTTGTCATTCCGGGCTTGACTGAGCCTGCCCCGTACTTGATACGGGGGAATCCAGTCTTTTTCTGGATTCCTGCTTTCGCAGGAATGACGGGTCCTTGATTCGATTAATGTCGATGTGTATAACAACCTATCCCTAAACCCATGACTAAACGGGCATCCTCGCCCTAACCCTGACCAACAGACTTGATCTGTTTTCTAACCGAGTAGAATATGGACGGCCACTGCAGCTGTTTCGCCCGCTACGTTTCCGCCACCATTTTCTACTAACCCTATATTTGGAGCAGGGTTGATCTGGCGTTCCCCTGCTTCACCGCGCATCTGCCAAACAATTTCAGCAACCTGAGCCAGACCTGTAGCTCCCGCTGGGTGTCCTTTGGACGTCAATCCCCCAGAGGTATTGACCGGTAATTTTCCGCCCAACCAAGTTGTGCGCTCATCAATCATTCTGCCGCTTTCACCAGGCCCACAAAATCCCAATTCTTCATAGAGAAAGAGTTCAACAGGAGCAACGGCATCGTGAACCTCTGCCACCTGAATATCTTTGGGTGATACCTCTGCTTCCTGATAAGCCTTTTTTGAGACACGGGCTGCAATACTCGGTTCATCTTTTCTGGTAAAACCAAAACTTCCTAACACGGTTGAACCAACTCGAACAGGCCTTTTTCCCATTCTTTTTGCCATTTCTTTTGTTCCAATGAGCAGGGCAGCCCCTCCATCTCCGAGAGGACAGGTCATGAGCAAGGTAATGGGATCCGCAATCATTCGCGAACCAAGGACTTCTTCCACTGTCACTCGGTTACGATACTGGGCATGAGGATTCAAGGAGCCGTGATCATGGTTTTTCACAGCGACCTTGGCCAATTGTTCCCGAGTGAGGCCATATTTTTCCATGTGGCCTCGAACACGCATCGCATAGATACCAGCAAAGAGGATCCCCATCCTTCCTTCAATGTCCTGATCGGAGGAGGTGGCAAGGGCTTTGAGACTTTTTCCCGTGTCATCACAGAAGAGCTTTTCTACCCCAACGGCCAAGGCCAGTTCAGACTGACCCGAAGCCACCGCTCGATGGGCCAGATAGAAGGCCGTTGATCCGGAAGTGCAGGCATTCTCAACATTGATGATCGGTATTCTGGAAATCCCCGCCTCTCTCAAGACAACCTGGCCGCGAACGGATTCCTGTCCTGTGATCATTCCCGCATAGGCATTGCCTACAAAGGCAATATCGATATCGTGGGGATCGATGTTTGATTCACGGATCACATTCCAGATAGGCTCGTAGGCTAAGTCCTGCAATGTTCTGTTCAAGAACTTTCCAAATCGGGTCATGGAAACCCCAAGCACATAGGTGTCTCTCAATCTATTCCTCCTTTTCGTTCTGCTTCGATGGCCTGAATCGATATCCGACGATGACTCGATTTTCTCTATCCCGACCCAATCGGATAACTTTCAGGCTCATCATACATCCAACCTTGAGGTTGGGTGGTTCTCCATAATCGGTAAGAAGGGAGAAGATCCGTGGTCCCTTTTCAGAAAGATCGATATAACCTTGAGCATGGGGGACACTGTAACCAGGAGGAGCCATGCTTGCCACGACAAAGGTTTGTAAGATTCCTTCGTCACTCAATGGAATCTGTTTGATCGAGCGCTCGTCCAAGCAGTGGGGACAATTTCTTCTCGAAGGGAAATAGATCTGGCCGCATAGGTCACACTGGGTTCCTAACAGATGGAGGTCATCGAGATGTTTCCCAGCAAGGGTGCCGGGGACTTCTGAAATCCATTCATTGGCCTTGGCCATTTCTTGAATAGATTGGATCATCTCTTTCAATTCAGAGCCGGGTGGGAAGATCGCAGAGGCCCCTAAACCACGAAGCTGATCATAATCCTCCTCCGGGATAATCCCGCCGAGGATCACAGGGATATCGGTCGCATTCAGCTTGTCCAACTCCTTTCTCAGCTTTTTCATGATGGCCACATGGGCTCCGACCATCGAGGAGATACCGATCACGTCCACACTTTCTTCGATCGCTGTTCTGGCTACCCCTGCTGGGGTCTGTCTGATTCCTGTGTAGATCACTTCCATCCCGGCATCTCGAAGGCCATGAGCCACGACTTGAGCCCCTCGACTATGGCCGTCCAAGCCGATTTTGGCCACAAGCACCCGGGGTATTCGACCCATCTTTTTCATACCCATGTCGCTCCCTCTTGATAGATTCCCCAAATGTTGCCGAGGACCTGACACATCTCTCCAATGGTCGTATAGGCTCGGACACAATCAATCAGGGGGGGAACGGAATTCTTGCCGAGGCGAACCTCCTGGTCAAGGCGATGGAGGCATCTCTTCACCTCTTTATCATCACGTTCCGATTTAAGACGGTGAAGCTTCTGAATAATTCTCTCTTGAATTGCTTCGTCCACCTTGAAACATTCAATTTTCACCTTCTCCTTTTCCTCCCGGAAGCGATTTAAACCTATGATCATCCGTTCCCCTTTTTCAATCTCCTGTTGATATTCCCCGGCGGCCTTACGGATGAGGGTCTGGTAGAATCCAGCTTCAATGGCCTTTTGGGCCCCTCCTTTTTGGCTGATCTCCTCCATCAACTTTAAAGCCCTCGTTTCGAGTTCGTTGGTTAAAGATTCGATATAGTAAGAGCCGCCTAAAGGATCCGCTACATTCGCGATCCCCGTTTCATTGGCCAGAATATGTTGGGTCATCAAGGCCACATGCGCTGCTTCCTGGGTTGGAATGGATAAAACTTCATCCATCGCATTGGCTGAAAGGCTTTGAGCCCCTCCCAGGATGGCAGCCAGGCATTCGATGGTGACCCGCACGATGTTGTTGAGGGGTTGCTGAGCGGTCATCGTGTAGCCCGTGGTGTAGACGCGAATGACGCATTTCATGCTTCCCGGATTTTTTGCATGATAGCGGTCTTTGAGGAGACGGGCCCACATCCGACGGAAAGCTCGGTATTTAGCGATCTCCTCAAACAGGTCCATGGGAACGGAAAGCTGACATTCCATAGAGGGGGCAAAATCGTCTATATCTAAGCCTCGGCTGACCGCCTCATCAATGTAGGCCTGTGCATTGGAAAGGGTAAAGGCGATTTCTTGGACCGCTGTTGCTCCTGCTTGTCTCATATGGGAACCACAGACCACGATCGGTTTAAAATGCGGATGGTGGCGAGTGCAGTATTCAACAGCGTCGATAGAAAATTTCAGGGAGGGAGTTGGAGGAAAGATATAAGCCCCTCTTGCCACAAATTCCTTCAGGACATCGTTTTGCAGGACGATGTGATATTGGCTTGGATCGAGGCCCTGTTTTTCACCCAGAACGAGAAAGAGGGCGAGCGTGATCGGGCCGATGGCGTTCGCTGTGGTGAAGATCTGCCGGGGTTTATTGAGAGGGATCCCATCAAAAATTTCTTCCATGTCTTTAAGAGAGTTGATGGCAACCCCTGCTTTTCCTACCTCTCCATCGGCCAATTCTTCATCCGACTCGATCCCTAATTGGGTGGGTAGATCTAAAGCCAAAGCCAGGGCGGTCTGTCCCTTGGAGAGAAGGTACTTAAATCTTTCATTGGTTGCCTCTGGATTTCCAAAGCCAGAATATTGTCCCATGATCCAGAAGTCAGATCGATACATGGAGGGATAAATCCCGCGGGTGTAAGGAAAATCGCCAGGCCGCCCTAAATCCTTCTCTGGATCAAATCCTGTTTTGTGGAATTGCTCCTGATCGTAGACATCGGCCAATTCAATTTTGGAGTTTGTAAAGTAGACAGGTTTCCTCCGTCCCCTGGTTTTGTAATCGAGGTCCAATAATTTTTCCCATTCCTCATGTCTCATTTTATCATTCCTCATTAAGCCGCCTTATTCTCACTCAGGATTTCAATCAGGATTTCAGGCGAATCGGTTAAGCCCGTAACATCGAGTATTTTCTCGATCCGATCCAGACCCCCTTCGGAGAGGAAGGATCCCGCGGCCTGACAAAATTTTTCTCTGGTCATGGAAAAGGGTAGGGGATTTTCCGGTTCACCCAAAGGATAATTGACCTCCCCATAAAAAGTCTCCCCCTTTTCCACCACTACCTCGACGATGGCCCCTCTCTGATTGGGGTAATGGCTTTCTATTTGCGGATCGACATCGACCTTAATCTTATCCATGAGCTGAAGGATTTGTTCGTTCTTAAAATGTTTCTCGTCAAAGGCATCCCAATCATTTCTTCCCAAGACCACCTTTGCCGCAAGGGCATAGGGGATATTGAAATAGGCGTCTCCTCGTTTGTTCAGTGTATGGATCTCCGTCTCCACAGCGATCTTATAGGTGCGGACCCGAATCTGTTTAATCTGAGAAGATCCCATCCTATTCTCTTTTAAGATCTCTGCCAACGCATCGATGGAAGGATGCACATGACGGCAGCCCGGATAGGGTTTCAAATAACTCCCCTTAATGGCATATTCAAACTCAAGGGGTTGATCAACAGTTAGGTAGGGTTGGGTTCCTAAATAGGCGGGATAAAAACCTTCTTCAATGATGTGATCATATCCTGAGTGGCCGGCTCCCGCCATCATGGCTGCCGCAATCCCACTGCGGACCGACCAGGCAACCTGGAGAGGTTGTGTTTCTCCACTCCGAAAAGAAGCCATCAATCCAGCACTACCGAGGGCTGAGAGACAGAGGGTATTCTGAGTTTCCAGCAAATCGTGCCCGAAGAGCAAAGAGGCAGTGGCTGCAGCACCAAAAGGTGCCGTAATGGCTGTGGGATGAAAACCTCTCCTGGTAAATTCGGGATTACCACCTCTCGCCAAACGGACCATGACATCATATCCAGCAATGACCGCTTTATCAATGGTTTCCCAGGTTTTTCCTTCTGATAAGGCGATGACGGTCGATATGACCGCAGCGGCCGGGTGGCAGGCTCCCTCACGAGAGCCATCTTCGAAAACAGAAGCATTGATGGCAAAGGCCCAGAGCATTCCTGCATCTAAAACATTCACCCTGTGTGGCCCGCTTGCGGGCCACACATCCCCTTTCGAGATCTTTGGGCACCATTGAGTGAGATCTTGGAACACTTTGCTCCTGAATCCAATGAAGGCCGAAGCAATGGCATCGAGCATGTGTTGACGAATGATCCGACGATCTTTATCCGAGAATCGTGTTGAACGAATTTGCTGAAGGAGTTGAGCTAAATAAAGAGCTGTGCTTGAATTGTATCTTTCGGACATAGAAAAAACATTCCTTTTTAAGTGGATTTCTGGCCGAAGATAGCGGAGAAGATGTAATCCCTTCCTGCTTTGATGTGGTGTTTGATTAATTTTTTGGTGGTCTCCACATCTTTCATGCTGATCGCCTTAAATATCTCTTTATGTTCCAAAACCACTTCTCTTGTGCGCCCCACGGGTAGCCCTTCGATGCGGTGTCGTAAGAATATCCTTTGATAGATCTCTCGAAAATAATCTGTTAAATAAGGGTTTTCGGCCATCCGGACATAACAGGCATGGAACTCCTGATCCAGGGTGAACCTTCCCCGTGTCACCTGTTCCACAACAGATTTTTCATAAAGCTTTCTCTGTCTTTCCAGGTCTTTCAATTTCTCAGGAGAAACTTTTCTAATGGTCGGCTCAATGGCTCCTAATTCGATAATCTCCCTGACCTCATAGAGGTGGCTTGCCTCCTCCTGGGTGATCTCATGAACCCGATAGCCCTGATTCGGAATGAAATCCAAAAAACCTTCATTCGCTAAAATACTGAGGGCATTGTTGATCGGAGTGCGACTCACTCCAAGTCGATTCGCAAAATCGACGAAGATCAGCCTTTGTCCAGGAACGATATCGTAATTGAACATCATCTCCTTAATCTTCCGGTAGGTCATCTGGGTTCGGTTTCCGTCAGTCTTGGCATTGACTTTCGGCTGGTCCCTTTTTGTACCCGTCATTTATTTAGAACTCCTCATTTATTGTATTTATATTTTTTCGGGACTTTAACATTCAGGAGTTTGGCAAGATTCAGACCAAACATATTAGCCCGATCCCGCTCCGTAATCGGAGGATAACCCCAGCCTTCCTGCAATTCTTTTGGAATCTGAAGATTTAAGATGGCTTTTACTGAAAGATCAGCTGGCGATGCCGGCCAATCTGTACCGAAGACAATCTTTTCGCTTCCGCCCAAAATATTCATGATTGTTCCCACCATGTGGGCCAATTTCATGGGTGCATAGTATAGGGGTCCAAGCATTCCACTCATCCCAACATAGAGGTTTTTATGCTTCCAGGCCAGGGAGTTTAAAATATCGTTTTCCGGCCATCCAAAATGGTAGGCCACAATCTTTAAATCCGGGAAGGCGAGACAAAGATTGTCCAGAAGCATGGGTTGGCAGTATTCGGAATGACCGCCCACAGCCAATCCCGTATGGATAAAGACCACTACGTTCAGTTCAATGCATTTTTCGTAAAAGGGAAACAGATCGGGATGATTGAATGGCCCTGAATCCTCTGGTGAGTAAATCTTCGTGCATTTGAAACCATATTCTTTATAGAGGATTTCGAGCTCTTTAATCGAATTCTTCACCCCTCGGATGAGATGGGGACCCACTTGGGAACAGCCGATGATCCGGCCAGGGTATTTCTTGATGGCTTCGATGGTGTGATAGTTGGTGGAGCAAGGCACACCATTGTAGGACATATTCAAAAAAGACTCCCTCAACATGCAGGCCATGTCGATTCCTGCCTCATCCATGGCCTGAATTAACCCTTCCATCGTCCAGTCAGAGGGTTTTTCTCTCCTCTCCCTTGTAATGGGATTGGTGTTCCACCATTTCCCCGTTGGGGATTCAGCAGGCTTTGAAAAGTAGGCACTCGCCGGATAGTAGCTGATATGCTTTCGAAATTCCCAGGGCATGATATGGGCTTCACTATCGATGATAAAGAAATCTTTTTCGTTCATCACTTCCTCCTCTTCGGATTTTATTGGGATTTAATATTGCATACAATATTACATTAAATTATCCCTTGTCAAGGCTCTTCTTTGAATCTGGTCCCAGGATCCTTTCTGCAATAGCATCCTTCTGTTCTTCCTCTGTTCCAAGTTCCACCCCAATGGCCCAGGCATCTCTGAAATAATGCTCAATCGCTGTTTCCGCAATGTAACCATAACCTCCAAAAATCTGGAGGCCTTCATCGACCACATTAATCAAACGCCTCCCCACCTCCAGTTGAGCCATGAGAAGAGATTCGGGATCATTCATCCCCCGGTCATAATCCAGAGCGGCCTTGTAGGTCAGCGATCGAGCGACCTCCAAACTCACTGCCATATCGGCGAGTTTATGTCGGATCGCCTGAAACTGTGAAAGTTTTTTACCAAACTGTTCCCTCTGTTTGGCATGTTGCATGGCCCGGTCGAAGGCTCCATGAGCTGTGCCCAATGCCTGAGCTGCGCTTCTGAGCCCATTCACCTGAAGGCATTGGTGAGCATGAATCATTCCATCGTCACTCTTTCCGATTCGGTGATGGAGAGGGACTGAAACCTCTTTAAGATGGAGGTCCCCATAGGGAATCATCCTTAATCCCATCTTTTCGATGGGACGGGTTTCAATCTCCTCCTTTTCTCTCTCCACAAGGAATGTCGACACACCATCTGATGACTCCCTGCACAGCGTCACAAAGGCATCTGCCAAGGGGGCCATGAGAACAAATCGTTTTTTCCCCCGGAGGATATATCCTTCCCCTTTCTTTTCTGCCACGGTGAGAATCGAGGAAAGATCCCTTCCATCTTCCGATTCAGCAAATGCCGTGCACAGCCGTTTCTCTCCCTTTGTTAAAGGGGGAAGAAATTTTTTCTTCTGTTCCTGGGAGCCATATTTGAGAAGGATCTCTGACCCCAGATCGACCATGCTTAAGGCGCTCCCAATTCCGGATTCGACTCGACAGAAGGATTCTACCACCAGAAGGTTTTCAAACATACCCAAGTCCTGACCTCCAAACTCTTCAGGGTAATGGAGGCCAATAAAACCCAACTGACATGCCTTCTTCCATATCGATTGGGGAAACGCTCCATTTCTATCGAATTCTAATGCCTGGTCTGGATCGAACTCCCCCTGTGCGAAATCCCTCGCTGCTTTCTGAACATCCTTTTGCTCTTCGGACAAATTGAAATCCATATCCTCTCCCTTGTGTTAAATGGTGAGATCTTTTCAATCCCCAATCCGAATTCCAAAATCCGCAATCCTTAAAGTCCCAACTCCCTGGCGATCACGAGATGTTGAATTTCAGAGGTCCCCTCTGTGAATTTAAACAATCTCGCATCCCTCAGGTATCTCTGCGCAGGATTTTCCATCATCAATCCAGCGCTTTTTTGAAGGGCCATCGCCTTCTGGACAATCTTCTGGAGGGAATCGGTGCGGAAAAGTTTTACGATGGAGGCATCTTTCATTGTGGCAATCCCCTGGTCGAAGAGATAGGCTCCTCGATAAGTGGTATAACGCATCACCTCAACAGACATGGCCAATTCCGCTATCACGAACCGAATGGCTTGAGATCGTTTCAGGGGTTCGCCACGCCTCTGGGTCTTTTTCACGTAAGAGAGAATGGCTTCGAAGGCAGCTTGGGCGACTCCGGTGCTCCGGGCTCCATAAGTAATCCTCCCCGACTTGAGGGTTTCCTCAAGTTGTTCGAGACCTCCCCCTTCCTGTTCTCCGATCATTCTTCCCCTCGGGACATCACAATCATCAAAGGCCAACTCGGCTGTATCCGATGAGTGATTTCCTAATTTTTCGAGTTTTTTGGTTACAGAAAATCCAGGATCGTTACGCTCCACCACAAAGAGATTGGTCCCTGTGCCTCTCCTAGAAGGGTTGGTGTAGGCAGCCACCGTCATGAAATCACAGATCGTCCCATTGGTGATATAGGTCTTGGAACCATTGATCCGGTAGCCCTCTCCATGCTTCACCGCTGTTGTCCGGATTCCAGCCGCATCTGATCCGGCATCCGGTTCGGTCAGCGCAAAGGCGCCGATCTTTTCCCCTCGGACCGCAGGAGCGAGATAGGTCCGCTTCAGTTCTTCCGAGCCAAAATGGAGAATCGGATCAGTGGCCAACCCTCCTTGCACCATGATGCCTGCTCCGATCCCCACACAGATTCGATTCAATTCCTCCATTGAAATACACTCAGAGATCTTGTCCAAACCAAGGCCCCCATATTCTTTGGGGCACCGCAGACACAAAAGATGTTCTGCGCCGAAGATTCGAAAGAGTTGGACTGGAAAAGTCTCCTTTCGCTCATATTCTTCCACCAGAGGGCTGACCTCTCTTTCGTAAATCGCCCGAACTCTTTTTTGGAATTCTTTCTGCTGATTATTCAATTCATGGAACATGGATCACCTCATTCTGTCATGACCCTCTGGTCACGCACGAATCATAACCAAACTCCCAGTTTACAGGTTAAGGTTACGTTTAGTAAGCCCGTTTCGTCTAATGTCAAAGGGTTACGGCAAGTGCTTAAAATCCCTGCCCGCCGACAGGCAGGCTTACCATTACCGCTGGACGAAACTCATTTTCTAAGTCACCTACTCGTTTTTAAATACGGGTTTCCTTTTCTCCAAAAAGGCCGTCACCCCTTCCTTAAAATCCTTTGTCTTGTAAACCTCTCCATAGATCTCCGAGTCTAATTTTAATGAATCCAAATAGGAATGTTGGGAGATCTGAAACAGGGAACGTTTTGCAAAATGAATGGAGGCAGGTCCTTTGGCCATCTGCCCGGCTAACAACCTGGCTTCCTCCATCAATTTTTCATGGGGGACCACGCGATTGAGCAACCCAATTTTTTCTGCCTCTTGGGCATTGACCATCCTTCCAGTATAGATCATCTCTTTAGCCCGGCCAGGGCCGATGAGTCTCATTAGGCGGACATTTCCTCCGTACCCAGGCATGATCCCCACGCGGACCTCAGTCTGACCGATCTGTGCTTTTTCGCTTGCAATCCGGATGTCACAGGCCAATGCGATTTCACAGCCACCTCCCAGTGCCCACCCATTGATCGCGGCAATCACAGGTTCCTCCATCGACTCCATAAAAAGGAGGATCTCGTTGGCCTTCATGGAGGCATCGATGGCATCCTGTGGGGTTCGATCTTTAAGCATGTGTAAATCTGCTCCGGCAATGAATGCCTCCTCACCGACTCCAGTAATGATTCCTACCCTGAGCTTCGGTTCAGCGTGTAATTGTTTCAAGGCATCCTCCAACTCCATCCAGGTGTCCCAATTTAGGACATTTCTTACTTCAGGCCGATTAATTTTGATAATTCCAATTCTATCCTCCTCTTCAAAGATTAAGTTTTTGTAGGACATGGAGATCCTCCGTTTTTAAATTTTCATTAGATGAGATCGGTTGTTTATGGGGGATTACTTCTCTTTCCGAGTCCCGTCAGGGTGATAAACATACCAACCGCAACCTGTCTTACGGCCTAACTCGCTGGCCTTGACTTTCCGTCTCAAGAGCTGGGGTGGATAATATCGGATATCCTTGCTTTCTTCATAGATTGCAGTTAATGCCCCGCAGGATACATCCAATCCTACAAGATCACCTGTCTCAAAGGGTCCCATTCTCCTTCCGAAAGCCAACCGGACTCCTTTATCAATGTCTTCGACCGTTCCGATGCCTTGTTCTAAAAGACGAATGGCCTCCACATAACCAATGAGATTGATGCGATTGAGTAAGAAACCGGGTACATCACTTTCCACACGGATGGGCTCCTTGCCGATGGTCTTGACAAAATCGACACCTGTCTGCATGGTTTCTTCTGAAGTCCCTACCCCTTTGATAACCTCCACGACCTCCATCATGGGAACGGGATTGAAAAAATGGAGCCCGAGCACCTTTTCGGGTCGCTGGGTGAGAGTTGCCAGTTCGGTGATCGGAATGGCGGAGGTATTACTGGATAGAAGTGTCCCAACCCGACAGATCGAGTCCAACTTTCTGAAAATCTCCTGTTTCAGATCCACCTTCTCAAAGACAGCTTCAATGGCTAAGTCCACTTGGGCTGCAGCGGTAAAATCCGTTCCCGTCCGGATCCGACCCATGATGGTTTCCAGTTTTTCCTTTAACTTTCCCTTCTCAATGAATTTGCCCACTGACCAGCTAATATTCTTTAAAGCTCGATCGAGGATCTCTTGGTTGATATCGTTCATAAACACTTGGATCCCCGCCTGAGCGCAGACCTGGGCAATTCCATTTCCCATCAATCCGGATCCCACAATAAATACTTTTTGGATGGCCATTTCCTCCTCCTTTAAAAATTCTATTGACAATTACATGCAATTTTGCATACCATTTATTAAAGATCTTGTCAATGTTTTTTTGGGGGGAGGAAGGTCGCTTGACAAACGATCTCCCTCCCATTAAATATTTTTTTGATTGGTTTGTGTTGTCAAGGCAAGTGGGAAAGAAAGGAGAGGACATTGAAGAAAGCTGTGATCATCAGTGGAGTGAGAACCCCAGTGGGAAGATACATGGGAGGTTTAAAAGAGATCCCCGCTTTTGATTTAGGGGCTCTTGTTTTGAATGAGGCTGTAAAAAGGATTGGAGTGGATTCAGACCAGGTGGATGAGGTCATTTTAGGACAATCCTACCAGAGCGGTGAATATGTCAATATTGCCCGCATGTCTCTTCTCAAGGCGGGTTGGCCTGATTCCATTCCAGGAATTACTCTGGATCGCCGTTGCTGCACAGGTCTGGACGTGATCTGTTTTGCGGCCATGGAGATCCAGAGCGGAAATGCAGAGATCGTGGTCGCCGGCGGTGTGGAAAGCATGAGCAGTGCTGAGTTTTATGTCCCCGGTGATATCAAATGGGGAATCGGAGGCAAGAAGGGGATGCCCAGGGGACATGGAGATCTCACGATATGGGGAATTCCTTTCTATGACAGAATCCAGCGTGCAAGGGTAATGTCCCAACCCGAGGAGAGGTACGGGATCTTACCCGCCATGATGTCCTGGGCAGAAACTGCCGCCAAAGAAGAAGGCATTCGACGAGAAGACTGCGACCGATGGGCTTTGGAAAGCCATAAGAAGGCTTGCGCCGCGATTGAATCAGGCAAATTCAAAGAAGAGATCGTTCCCGTCCCTGTTCCAAATCCCAAGGGTGGGGAAATGATGATTGATCGCGACGAAAATCCACGGGCAGATACCACCTATGAGCAACTGGCCAAGCTTAAACCCGTTCTTGGGGGTGTTTGTACGGCTGGTAATTCTTCTACAGAAAATGACGGTGCCGCTGCCTGTGTGGTGACCTCAGAAGAAGCAGCTAAAAAACTTGGGGTGAAACCATTGGCTTATATCAAAGCCTTTGCAACCATCGGTGCGGATCCACGACGCACTTATCTCACCGTGCCGAAAGCCGCAGAGAAAGCCCTTTTGAAAGCCGGTTTGAGTCTGGACCAGATGGAATTGATTGAGATACAGGAAGCCTTTGCTGCACAAGTGTTGGCGGATCTTAAAATGATGAATCTCACGGAAAAAGATTATCCAAGGATCAATGTCAATGGATCTGGCATTTCCCTCGGGCATCCCATTGCTTGTACAGGTACCCGGGTGCTGGTTACGCTTCTCCATGAGATGGAACGGCGTAACTGTCGTTATGGCTTGGAATGCATCTGTGGGGGAGGGGGGTTAGGGATTGCTGCCATTTTTGAAAGGTTATAGGGATGCTGAAGACGAGGGGCTAACGATGCCACCCATCATGATGCGGTCAAACCACCATCCACATATAGCGTTTGTCCCGTGACGAAATCCGAGGCCTCTGAGGCGAGAAATACTGCTGCTCCGATCAGATCCTCGGGCTCACCAAGTCTAGCCAATGGTATGGTGGCCTTATATTTTTCTGCCAGTGCAGAATTTTGTTTGATATGAATGGTTCCTGGGGTTATGACTAATGCAGGACCAAGAGCGTTGACTCGAATATTGTAGGGAGCCAGTTCTATGGCTAGGGCTTTGGTGATCAATTCCACGGCACCTTTAGTGCCACAGTAGGCTGCATTGCCGCCGCCATATCCTCTTATCCCCCTTACCGATGAAAGGTTAATAATTTTACCCTTATTCTTTTCCTTCATCACTTTCCCAAAGTGCTTGCAAGCGATCATTGTTCCTTTGACGTTAACCGAAAAAATCATATCCCAGTCTTCCATGGGATATTCTAAGGCTCCCCTTTTAATATTCAGGCCCATGGCATTGATCAGGATGTCAACAGCTCCAAACTTGGCAAGGGCATCCTTAACAAGCCTGTCCATGCTGTTTTCGTCGGTAACATCGACATGAAGGGCGAGGGTCTCCCTTCCTGTCCTCGATTGAATCTCCTTTGCAACCCTGGTGAGGGTCTCAAGATTTCGACTCGCCACCACAACCTTGGCTCCGTATTGACTCATCCCCAAGGCAAGGGTTTCACCAATCCCCCCTGCGCCTCCGATCACGACGGCTACTTTTCCATCCAGTCTGAATAGATCCTCCATTTTTTCCTCCGATTTCTTAAGAGACTTTTAACCCCAGGATCCTCCTCGCTTCGTCCGGGGTTGCAGGCTCCTTGTTCAGTTCTCGCGCAATCCTCACTGCTCTGGCCACAAGCTGGGCGTTGTTTTTAACGGGTTCCCCTTTGCGATAATAAATATTATCCTCCATCCCCACCCGGATGCATCCCCCAAAGATCATTCCCATGGTGGTCAGAGGAAGTTGTGCAGTTCCCACCGGGGTCACGTTAAATATCGTATCCTCAGGAAGAAAATCGATTAGTGAACTGAGATACTTTGGCGTAGCTTCCACAGCGCCCTGATACATCATGCCCAAGACAAGATTGATGTAGTAGGGTTTTTCAACGAGTCCCTTCTTGATCAGGTTTTCAATTTCCCGAAACATGGCATGGCTGTATACTTCCATCTCAGGTTTGATTCCCAACTCTCTCATCCGTGTGACATAAGCCTCAATGTCCTCTCTCATATTGGAAAAAGGGACCCCTTTATATTGCCCTGAAACCCGCATCATTGTTCCCATGTTAAGAGAGGCCATCTCCGGTTTGGCATGAATGCATTCGATTCGTTGTTCAAAAGTGAGGTTCGGGCCACCTCCTGTAGAATCCTGGATGATGATGCTGCACTTCGCACGGATTCGGTCATGGATCTGTTGAAAAACCTCTTTGCTTCCCGTGGTCTTCCCTTCCTTGTCCCGAGCGTGAATATGGCAGATAGCCGCTCCCTCCTGGTAACAGGCATGTGCGGACTCTGCAATCTCATCTGGTTGTTCAGGAAGGTTTGGATTCATAGCCTTTGTGACCAATGCCCCTGTTTGGGCCACCGTAATAATAACCTTATCTTCAGATAATTTGATCATCGCCTATTCTCCTTTCGCTTCATCTGCGTCGTTTTATGAACAGGTTCACTTCGCCTTTTCTTCAAGGCAAAACTCTGTACTCTTGTATATCTTCAGAAGATTGATGTCCCTCTCTTTGAGAATCTCCTCCAGTTTCCTACCGCTATAGTCGAAGAATCCCTTCCCGGTTTTCACCCCCAAGTGTCCTTTCTCAACAAGGTCAAAAAGACTCTTCGGTCTGTTATCCGCAGGGGGATCAAAAAAACCCGGATTCTCCAGGTTCTTTGCACTTATGTCAAGACCTGTGAAGTCATATCGCTGAACCAGTCCCAATATCATCGTTCTAGGGGCCAATGCCGCTTTGGCAGCCAGGTCAAGCTGTTCGGCCGTGATATATCCATGGTCAAGGAGAAAAAAGATTTCTCTTCCCAAAGCACGGTAAAGGCGGTTGATCACGAATCCAGGGACGAATTTCTCCATTCTCACCGAGGCTCTTCCCACCTTTTTCAAGAGATGGATGATGGTATCAATGACCTCATCGGTTGTGTTCGGCCCCCGGACCACCTCCACCACAGGAACAATATGGGGAGGGGCGAACCAATGAGCGATAAGGGTATTCGACAATCTCGGACCGGGGACTAAATCGAAAATATTGAGAGAAGAGGTATTGCTCGTGAAAATTGTATCGGGGGGACAAATGTGATCCAATTGCTCAAAGATCTCTTTCTTAATATTTTGACTCTCGGCCACTGTCTCGCAGATCACATCTGCATCGGAAGCCGCTTCTTTCAGGGAATTTGTTAAGACCACTCGACTTAAAATCGGTTCGATTTCCTCCTGCTTCAGAATCCCGAACTCTGAAAGGGTATCCAGGCTGGTTCGCATGATGGTTTTTGCCTTGTTGAGGGTTTCCTGACGACGGGAGAAGAGGTTTGCCTTATATCCATATTGGGCAAAGACTAAGGCCATCCCTGGTCCCATCGTTCCTGCACCGATCACAGCGATTTTCCGGATTTCCTCTATTTTCACCATGATTTTTCCCTTCCTGAGTTATGGCTCGACAATAATGACCAAGGTCGAGGCACATTCATTTCCGTTCACTTTAATCTCTCGCTCTTCTCCTGGTGCAATGTAGATTATATCTCCTGTTTGGAGGAGGTGCGTCTCTGCTTTACCCCTCACGGTGATGGATCCACTCAGAACATAGTAAACCCGTTCTTTATCCGAAGAGGACATCTCTGCTCCACCATTGGGGAGAAAATGGGATTGAGAAACATTCAATCGCTTTGTTCCCTCTTCAACCCCGATCTTCCTCACTCCCCACATATGGAAGTGTCTCTTCGCTTCGTAAGGAGTCCCTTCTGATGCCCTGATGGTTTTCATTTTCTTTGCCCTTTCATTTTAATAAACGCACCCCCCCATACTCCATCAATCTCAGGGAATGAAAAAAAGAGGGATCAGTGATTCAAGTTCGAGTCAATTCAATTCTGTACTTATAAAGATCAGGTCGGAAATAGGTGATGGTCACAAACATCAGCAAGCCGTCCCGTGTATAGTAATCCCGCTCGATGATTAGAAGAGGAGTCTTTGGCTTGATGGAGAGATTTTCCGCCACTACATTGTCTGCCAATCCAACATCGATGGTCTGATTCGCACGGTGAGCTTTGGTTTTCAGCTTTCCTTCAACAAACGTAATCATTTCGGTCGTCTCGTTCAACTCTTTTGGAGAGATCATCTTACCCAAGCCAGGGGGGAAATAGATGAAAGAGTAGCCGAAGGGCCCTTTGGAAATGAGGCGGAGGATTTCGAGTTGAAAGACCTTTTGGGCCATCCCCAATTGGAGGACTTTGGACACGCGAGGAGGAGGGGTTACTTCCTTGTAGTCTAAAACCTTTATCCGGGTTTCTTCTCCAGCGGCAATGAGGTTTTCAATCGTGCCTTTGAGCGACAGACGTTTCAGTCCTGCTCCTTCCGTAACAAACGTCCCTCTCCCACGGTCTCGGTAGATGAGCCCATCCTTCATCAATTCAGAAAGGGCTTGACGGACGGTTGCTCGGCTGACGTTATATTCCACACAGAGTTCTGCCTCCGAAGGCAAACGCTCATGCCCCTTCAATTCATTCGATAAGATTTTGGACCTCAGGATATTTTTGAGTTGGTAGTAAAGAGGGGTCGGACCCTGATCGAGGGACATGGTTTACGATTCCTTTTCTAAGTTTTGGTCCATTATTATGACAACCTTATATCATGATGTCCGTTAAGTGTCAAACAGCATTCTCATTCTATAACGTTCGGGATGAGCTTTCAATGATCTCTTCTCCATTTTTTCTTGAAGTCGATCATCGCCTGGCCGATGGCCGAGAGAAGTCCTTCCTAATTTTTGACTTCAAATTCAATTAGACCGATGGGGTTGGACAGATGAATCACCTTGGATGTGGTCTCAGGAAGGTTTAGTTGATTTATGGAATATCATTCAGGAAATAATCGGTTACCAAAGAGGTGGCCTATTCAATTTGAAGCAAAGATGAAGATAGGCCTCCACTTATGAAGATGGGACAAACCCTAATCCTCGGTTTACATATAGAGGA
>Ga0315288_10000572_pt1 | contig 46382 bp, 32 predicted proteins | sample YL17G11_20_MG_FD_203454 | JGI IMG/M metagenome (GOLD analysis project Ga0315288, IMG submission 203454) | Sediment microbial communities from Yellowstone Lake, YNP, Wyoming, USA - YL17G11_20 | ecosystem: Environmental > Aquatic > Freshwater > Lake > Sediment | place: USA: Wyoming | collected... | reverse complement strand
CCCGTCTTCATAAAGCTTCTTGCCGGCTTGAAAGGCCTTGGTGAATTCGTTCAGGGCTTGGCCGTCGACCTGGGCGAAGCTCTCCCCGCCGAGGACGGCTGCGAACACGATCAGAACGGCAATGACAAGCGGCTTCGATCGATATGTCTGATGATTCATGTTCCGGATCCGCTTACAGCTTGATAATTTTGCTTTCTCCCGTGACCATGTTGACCCGGACCTCTTTGTTTTCCTCGGAACGGATCTCGATCTCGACCGTCAGGGTCTTGTTGAGGCCGGACGAAACGAATTTGAGGGTGTATTTGCCTTCAACCAACTCTATGGTCTTGACCGGGGGGACCTCACCTACCAACTTGTCGTTGACGAAGACGTCTGCGTAAGGATTGACGTTGAATCGAACCTTTCCGGGCAGGAGCATTGTCAGTTCATATGTTTTTGTGACATCGGATTCCACGGACAGGGATTCCTGCAGTGTCCGGAAACCTTCCTTTTCGATCTTGACGGTATAAAGACCGCGGTCCACGTTCTTGGTCACCGGCGAAATCGCGGCAGCCTCGTTCCCGATGGTGACGCCGGCTCCGGGGGGAACCGTATTGATCTTCAAGCCGAATTTCGCCTGTTTTAAAGTTCTCCGGATCGTATTTCGGCCCGGATTCAATCGGAGGAACTCGGACAGAACGGGTCCTCCCGGCCCTTTCCGCAGTTCCAATTGACAGCTGTTCTTGGCGATCTCCAATTCTCTGGGCGTTTTTCCCTGAAGCACGCCGTCGATGAGTATGTCCGCCCCCTCGGGAGCGGTGATGATTTCGAGGATGAAGACGGGCGTCAAGGCAAAGGTCTTGGAGAATTTCTCTCCCGCTTTCAGGGCGAAAAATTCGGCGGCCTCGCGGTATCCGGGGGCTTTTGCGACTTTGATCTCATAGTTCCCCGGAGGTATCTCTTTCTTGAGAGGCGTCGTCCCTTCCGGCTTGCCGTTCAAAACAATCGTCGCTCCCGGCGGGTTGGATTCGATTTCCACGGATCCGTTCTGCGGTGCCGCGTCAACGGACGGAATCGGCGGGTTCGATTTCGGTTGAGCCGGCACCGAGACCGGCGGCGTCATTTTATTCGTGTCGGGCGCCGGATTTTTTTGGCTGCGGCCGAGAAAAAGGTATCCCGAGATCAATAGAGCGATCAGGCCCAGCGCTATTCCACCGATCCGCAACAACCGGCCTCCCGTCTTGGCCTGGCCCAGCTCTTTCTTTTTTCGTATCAGGGTCTCGTCGGTGGCCTGGACCTCCTGTTCCGCCTTTTCCAGGTCCGCGAAAAGGGCCTCGACGTTGGCATAGCGTCTGTCCCGGTTCTTTTCCAGGCATTTCAGGATGATGCGGCTGATCTCTTTCGGTAGATGAGGAATGAGAGTACGCGGGTCCGGCGGAGGCTCCAATTTCTGCTTCAGGATGATGCTCAAGGTCGTATCCCCCTCGAAGGGGACCTTTCCCGTGACCATTTCGAATAGGATGGCGCCGAAAGAATAAATGTCCGCGCGGGCATCGACCTTGCTTCCCTCGGCCTGCTCCGGCGAGATGTACTCGGGCGTCCCGACCATGATCCCTTCGGCCGTTATTCCCCGCGCCCGAAGGGATCGGGAGATCCCGAAATCCATGATCCGAACGTTGCCGGCCTGGTCCAGCATGATGTTCTGCGGCTTCAAATCCCGGTGGATGATATCCAGATGATGCGCGGCCGCCAACCCCTCGCAGATCTGTTTGGCGATGGCCAAGGTCCGGCGGAGATTCAGGGAGCCGACGCGGTGGATCGTCCCTTTAAGGTTCTCCCCGGGGACGTACTCCATGGTGATGTAATGGCCGCCCTGATCTTCGCTCAGGTCGTACATGCGGCAGACGTTCTTGTGGGAGATGACGCGGGTCAACCGCAGCTCGTTCTTGAACCTCTCAATGATGTGCTCGTCGGCGGCGATCTCCGGTTTGATGAGCTTGAGGGCGATCTCCACATCGAGCTTCTTGTCCAGGACCCGGTAAACCCGGCCCATCCCTCCCCGGCCCAATTCCTCGAGGACGATGAACCTTCCGGCGAACATGCTGCCGACGACCAGCTCGCCCCGTTGAATTTGGAGGGTCTGTGTCTGGCTTTCCGGTATGCCGGCCGCTGTGGGGAACTTTGTCCCACAGTCGGCGCAAAAACGGGTCTGCTCGGGGTTCTCATGATGGCACTTCGGACATTTTTTGGACAAAATTCCCTCTGTTCCTTGGAAAAAAGCATATCAACTTAAGAAAGGGCTGTCAATGTCCTGGCCGCGGGGGCTCGCTTTTAGGCGATCTTTCCCGCCGTCAATGATGCTCTGGATAGGGCTGGCCGCCCGCCATTCCTCGTCATGAGGGAGGGAGAATGCCGCCGGAGCGAGGCGAGGGGCCGCCCTATTTTTTCTTCCGGCGCGCCGTCCCATCGAGGCAGGGTTCGTCTTCCGCGTAGTTCCGGGCCATCTCCGCCGTGGGGACGGCCGTGCAAAAGGGCAAGGGCTCCATTTCCTTCTTGCAGCAAACGGGGACGGATTGTCCCTCTTCGACCGTGATCTGTCGGTCACACATACTGCATCTATATGTTGCATCGCTCATCTCATGTCTCCTCGCTTCTATTTTACCTTTTCCGGAGGATTCTTGAAAGCATCGCTGTCGATCTTCCAGTCCCCCCGCCCGCCCGCCGTCGACGACGGGGCTGTTGATCCCGCCCTTTCCGGGACGGCCGGTCCCTTTTTCCGTTGACAGAGCTCGCCGTCCGGCGATATAGTTTTCCTGACAAGGAGTGAACATGCCCACCAAACCCAAAAATCCCCACCTGCCGTTCGGCGACCAACAGCGGGCACCGTGGTACGGCAAGGACATATTATCGGTCAAACAGTTCAGCCGGGCCGACCTTGACTACATCTTCGGCGTCGCCCACGAGATGCGGATCATGGTCGAGCGCGTCGGCACGTTCGATCTGCTGAAAGGCAAGATCCTGGCGAACATCTTCTACGAACCGTCCACCCGGACGTCCTCGTCCTTCAACGCGGCCATGCAGCGTCTCGGCGGCGCGGTCATCCCCATCAGCGAAGTGAAATACTCCTCCGTGGCCAAAGGGGAGAGCCTGCCCGACACGGTCAGGACGCTGGGCTGTTACGCCGACGTGATCGTCCTGCGCCATCCCGAGGTCGGGGCGGCGGCCCAGGCGGCGAAGTATGCCGGAAAGCCGGTCATCAACGCCGGCGACGGCGTGGGCGAACATCCGACCCAGGCCCTGCTCGACACCTTCACCATCCGCGAGGAGCTGGGGCGGCTGGAGAACCTGACCGTGACCATGCTCGGCGACCTGAAATACGGCCGCACGGTCCACTCGCTGGCCCGCCTGCTGACCCAGTTCAACGGCATCAAGCTGCACTATGTTTCGCCCGACATCCTGCGCATGCCCCGGGACGTCATGGACGAGGTCGCCGAAAAGGGCATTCCCCAAACGGAGCACGCCGCGCTCGACAAGGTCCTCCCGGAGACGGATGTGCTCTATGTGACGCGGGTCCAGAAAGAGCGGTTCGAGGACGTCGCCTTGTACGAGAAGGTCAAGGACGCGTTCATCATCTCGCCCGAGGTGATGAAGGCCGCCAAGAAGGAGATGATCGTCCTCCACCCGCTGCCGCGCGTCAATGAAATCACCATGGATTTCGACGCCGATCCGAGGGCGGCCTACTTCCGCCAGATGGAATATGGGCTGTTCGTCCGCATGGCCCTTTTAGCCATGGTCCTCGGCAAGGCTTAGATTTAGTGACAGTTCGGATGCAAGACCGTCTGGTTCCGGTGACCAAAACGGTCCCAGTCACCGTCATTGTTCCCGCCTTCAACGAGGCCGCCACTCTCGCCGACACCATTCTGAGCCTCCAATCGCAGAGCGTGATCCCGGCCGAGATCATCGTCGTGGACGACGGCTCCACGGATGGGACGGGGGACGTCGCCCGCGCGCTCGGCGTGACGGTCATCCGTCCTCCCGTCCCTACCGGTTCCAAGGCGGGAGCGCAGACATTCGCCCTGGATCGGGTGCGCACCGAGTTCACCATCGCCCTCGATGCCGATACCACGCTCGCGCCCGATGCCCTCGAGAGGCTCCTTCCCGCGTTCGACGAGGCGCGGGTCGCTGCCGCCTGCGGCAGCGTTCTGCCCCGCCGCATCAAAAGCATTTGGGAGAGGGGGCGATATGTCGAGTACCTCTTCGCCTTCACGTTCTATAAACAGGTTCAGGACCAATATGGCGCTCCTCTAATCAGCTCGGGATGCTTTTCGATGTACCGGACAGAGGCGTTGCGCTCGGTAGGCGGGTGGCCTGCCCGCACCTTGGCCGAGGACATGGACCTCACCTGGACGTTCTACCGCAGGGGATACGCGGTGCGATTCTTGGCCGGGGCGGTCTGCTATCCGCTCGAGCCGCACAGCTACGGATTTCTCCGAAAGCAGCTCAAGCGCTGGTCGCATGGCTTCGTCCAGAACGTCCGGCTCCATTGGCGCGATTTGCTCGAGATCCCGTTCCTCCGCTCGGCCGTGGCCGTGGCCTGTTGGGACGCGATCGTCGCCTCCATCGTCTACTTGATGCTGTTGCCGGCGATCGCTCTTCTCCTAGGGAATCCCTATATCCTGCTCGGCTATGTCATCGACGTACCGGCGATCGTGGTGCCGGTCATCGCGGGGGCTTGGCCGCGGCGAGAGGTGGGTCGGGCCTTGGTCAGCGTGCCGAGCTTTTTTATCCTCAGAACGGTGAACGCGGTGTTCTTTCTAGAGGCCGTTTGGTCCGAGGTCGTGCGCAACAAGAGATTGCGGACATATGAAAAGGGGCACTAAATGACGGCAGGAGTTCCCGGGACAGGGATCGGAGGTCTCTTTTATCTCGTGGCCGCGGTCTTACTTCCCCTCCGGGGTTTTATCCGCCGGCTGCACGGTGGCCGCGTGTCCTGGCGCCTCATTGCCAGAAAGTCCGGCCTCGCGCTCGGCGTGTTGCTTGGCATCTTGGCCACGGGCTGGCTTCTCGGCCTGCTGCTGGGACCGGTGGCCATCTCCGCCGAAGGCATGAGGGGAGCGGGAAACGCCGTCCATCGCGAACATGCGAACCTCGTCCGCTGGGTTGCCTTGCTCGCCGGATTCGGGACCCTGGCGGCGGTCCTCTCGCTCACCCAGATGGCGCGACTTTTCTTCAGAAAGAAAAAGGATGACATTTAGCCGCATCCATTTTCGCCGTCTTCTCGCTTTCTCGGCTTTGTTTTTGTTGGGCGGATCGCTGTTCGCCCAGCCGAGCCGGATGGCGGACCTGCTCCGCCGGGCCGACACCGCCTTCGCCGATGAGAACCGCGTTCTGGCCGAAGAGCTTTACCGCCAAGTGCTCGCCCTGGATCCTTTTCAGTCGCGGGCGCTGTTCAGAATGGGCCAGCTCGCCCGGAATGATGAGGACGCTCTGGCTTGGGTTGCGCTTTATGTCGAGCAGGAACCCGCGGACGCCTGGGGTTGGCTCGCCCTGGGAGATAAATCGCTCAAAGTGGGGAAGACGGTCGAAGCGTTGGCCGCTTTCGAGCGCGCAGCGAAGCTCGAACCAAAGGCCGAAGACGTGCTCGAGCGGCTGGCCAAAGGACGCCTGCGCGCCGCGCCGACCTTCGAACCGATCGGCGGCCACACGCTCGACTCCGATCTCAACACCGTCTGGCGGTATGGATTGAATGGCGATGTGGCGCTCCGGGGCGGCTTTCGATGGGGGGCACGGCTCGCTCGTTCCGAAATCGGTGACGGCCTCACGAGGGCGGCGCAAGAGGAGATCCTGGTCCGGCTCGAAGGCCGGCCGAGGATGACCTTGCGCTTGGACCTTCAGGCCGGAGCGGCGAGGCTTGCGGCCGAGGGTCAGACCGCCTGGCTGACTCCTGAGGCGGATCTCCGTCTCAGATGGGGCCGTCCGGACACAGGCCTGTCTTTCGACGGCCGGCTTCAGCGGATCACGCTCGGCACATCGCCGCTCCTTGTCGCTTTCCACGCTGTCCGGAACGAAGCGCGCCTTAGCTTCGGACAGGCGGCCGGGCCGCTTCGGATCAGAGCCGGAGGCCGGGCGGGATTCATCGAGGCAAGGGGCGAGCGGCCCAATCTCCGGCTTCAGGGCGACGCGGCCGTGGCGATACCCCTCGCGGCGAGTGGCGAGATTTCCATTCAGTATCATCGGCTCGGCTTCAAGCGCAGGTCGGACGCGGGATACTTCGCTCCGAAACTCGTCGAGACGATCGAAGCCGGATCCTACTGGGAATGGTCCGGCGAGGGACGCCTGAGCGCAGCCTTGGATCTGGGCGCGGGGGCCCAACGGCTGGCGAAGCAGAAAGAACCTGTCGGGCCGTGGAAACCGGCGCTTCGGGCTTGGGCTTGGCTGGCCGTTGATCTGGCTCCAACGATGCAGTTACGCTTTGAAGGGGAGGGTTACAGCGCCCCCTTCGCCCCGGCGGGCGTGGCCACTGCGCCTGATTGGCGCTATGGTTCGATCAGTCTGGGTTTGCTCGTCCGCGTCCGCTGATCCCCCGGCGAACCTTTAGCCGCTGATCTTGTATTCGGTGAACCGTGTTCCCCGCAGCCTGTCCAGAAGGAAAAGCCGGTCGCCGAAGATGAAGACACCGTCAATGAAGGCATCGACTGAGATCTCGCCGAGCAGGACGCCGTCCGGATCGAAGACCTCGAGTTTATAGGCGTCCGTTGTCCGGAGATCGGTGTCGCCTTGAGGCTTATAGCCCATGGTCCTGCCTCCGCCGGAGGATATGGTAGCCATCACGGACATGGACACCTGCTCCTCTTTCTTGAGCTGACGGTTCAAGGTTGCGACCCAGAGGCGGCCCTGGCCGTCCACGGCGAGCCCGCTGGCGCATCTGTTCATGGCGGGCATCCGAAAAGAGACACGGCCTCCCTGCTGTTCCATTTTGCCCTTGTCCTTGGGCGCGTCCACGCTGTAGTTCAGGGGGCGGTCGGCCTTCCAGCGGAGTTTCGTCTCTGGAGAAAATTTCTCGATCCGGTTCTGAAAGGGGAAGACGAGATAAACGTTGTCGGCGGCGTCGGCTGTGAACAAGGCTTCGTTGCCCATCCGGTTCAAGAGCATTTCCCCGTAGTCGAAGGGGGTTCCGAATTCCGAAACGACACGGCCTTCGAGATCGATCGTTTTGAGGAGCTTGCCGGGCTCCTCTTTTTTCTCGAGTCCCCCCGGCCCGATCATCATCACCCCCCGTCCCGGTCCCATGAGGATCAGGCCGGACCGGAGCAGGGCGATCTTGCCGACGGCGTTCTCCGGAACGCGGATGGTCTTATTCTCCTTGCTGTCGGCGGCCATGACCTGGATGCGCTGATTGTTGGTGTCCGCGACGAACAGGGTTCCCCGGCCGTCGATACCGAACGATTCGGGATAATAAAAGTCCCCGGGGCCCTGACCCTGCCGGCCGAAGCTCGCCAGGAACTTGCCGTTCGGGCCGAACTTCTGGATCCGATGATTCCCCGTATCGAGCACGTAGAGATTCCCGGACGCGTCCAGGGCAATGTCCGAAGGCATATAAAACGCCAGGTTCGCGTCCGTGGCCTCCACGTCGCCCAGGGTCCCGACCTTGGTCAGCGAAATCTTGGGAGATTTCCCCCAGAGTCCGCCTTTGGCGTTATGGACGGTCCGGACGCCGTCCACGGTCTCCACTTTTTGGGCGAGGGCCGTGCCGGCGACGAGGAGAGATGTCAAGACGATGCCGATGAGCTTGCGGGCTTGGTTCATGCGGATGCCTCCTGCCGTCTTAAACTACAACGGATCCCTCTTCGTTGCAATCGAGTTTTTGCAGGCTTAAATCGGACCCATTCCGTTTTCCTTATCATTCCGTAATCTCAAATCTTGGGGTATATTCAGTTTATTAAAATGCCTTACAAAAAGGTGCGATTGAGGTGATGAGTCAGCAGTCTATCAATGAAATTGATTTTTGTGGTCAGGTCGCATCTGAGGTCAATTTTCTCACCCAAAAAGATCCGAACTTGGCTCCAATCCACGAAGCGCGGATCGAGGGTTACGGAAAGCAGGCGGGTCGACGCAAGCGCAAAGATCTCCGTTTTTATGATCATGAGGGAAAGCTAATTCTATGCGGCGAAGTCAAGCTTCCGGGAACGCTTGAAGGTCGCTCGCCTTATTCTGCTGAGTTCTGCAATGATGCCGCTCAGAAAGCCGATAATGCCGGCGTCCGCTACTTTTTTACCTGGAACGTCAACACTTTCGTTCTTTGGGATCGGAGTTTGTGGGATCGACCTTTTTTGGACCGCAGAGTCCGAGAATGGCGCTTGGAGCGAAGTCTTCGAAATCCCGAAGAAGTCTCACATGAAGATAATTTAAAGCACATTAAGACATCTTTTCTTCCTTTCCTCATACGTGACGTCGCAGATATCATTGCCGAGCGTCGTCGCGATTGGTCGCTCCCGCCGGATGATATTTTTATTCGTTCGTTGGACAGCCATTTGGATTGGCCCATGCATCTCGTCAGTTCGTATATTTTGGGTCAGGTCGATCGCAGTCGAAGTTTCGCCGCGCGCGTTGAAAGTTGGATGGCCGAGCAGGATTGGACTTTTGTCCGCACGCCTCGCGAGCAATGGATTAAAGTCGTGGACAACTACGGCCAGCATTTCACCGGCGATGACGTCGTCGACGTCATCAACGGCTTTTGTGTCCACGATGCGACCGATACGGTCCTCGATCCAGCTTGCGGATCGGGGAGTTTTCTTGTCCGTGCCTACTACCGAAAACGAGTTTTAGATCCCAGTCGACCGCATTTAGACTTGATCGGTGAGCTATTTGGCTGCGATATCGCCTTGTATCCGGCGCATCTGGCAACGTTGAACCTGGCTGCTCGAGAAATCAACGAAGAAGCCAATTATCCAAGGATCGCCCGGAAGAATTTTTTTGATATCAGCCCAAATCACGCCTTCTGCTCAATCCCCGATGAGTCCGGAAGAAATAAAGATGTGATACTTCCTATGCTCGATGCCGTGGTCGGTAATCCGCCCTATGTTCGTCAGGAGAAAATTGAGAAGACCGATAAAACTCGATTTAGCCGTTTGGTCAGGGCCGCATGGCCCGATTTGAGTTTAACGGGACGGAGCGACCTGCATTGTTATTTCTGGCCTGCTGCAGCGCGATTGCTTAAAAGCGAGGGGTATTTCGGTTTCCTGACAAGTTCTTCTTGGCTGGACGTCGAATATGGCTTCGCTTTGCAGGCCTGGATTCTCCGTCATTTCCGAATCCTGGCCGTCATGGAAAGCGCCGCTGAGCCTTGGTTCGAAGACGCCAGGGTCAAGACATGCATAACGATCCTACAGCGGTGTGATGATGAAATGCAGCGCATGACGAATCCGGTCCGTTTCGTCCGTTTCAACCGCAAGCTGGGGGAAATTATCGGAGTGCCGCCCGGCCAAGACGAAAGAATTAGACAAGCGGCCATCGCTCGTTTGCGGAGCCTAATTCTGAAAACCGATTCCGGCTTCCAGGATCAAGAATTTCGAATCATCGTGAAGACACAGAAAGATCTGTGGAATGACGGTATTCGCGCGGCTCTGATCCTAGGCGGTGCAGCGGATTATGAGATCTCAGAAGATGGAGAGAATGACGCCTGCGCGGACGAGAAAATAAATAATGACGCGGAGAAAATGGATTCGTGGAGATCCACAAAAATGTCGGGCGGTTATCGAGCCGGCAAATGGGGACGATACCTCCGTGCTCCCGATTTGTACTTCGATATCATGAGCCGGTTTGCCAAACGCTTTGTCCCGCTTGGAGCAATAGCTGATATACGTCGCGGAATTACCAGCGGGTGCGATGCTTTTTTTATGCCGAAAGATATCACGGCGGAAATGCTCGATAAACATCGGGGTGACCGTGTTTTTCGCGAGCAGGCCGGTGGAGCGCCCCGAAAAGAAGTCGAAGCAGGCAAACTGAAAATCGTGGAAGCCGGCGACGGCAGTATTCATCCGATCGAAGCCGCATTCGTAAAACCAGAAGTTCATAGCCTTATGACCGTGGATCGTCCGATCATCCTGGCGACTGATTTGGATCGTGTCGTTTTGATGGTCGGCGAATCGATGGACAAGCTGAAAACCAAGGCGCCGTGGGTTTGGCGATATCTCCGCTATGGTGAGAAAGCGACATTTGCTTCAAACAAGTCAAAGCCCGGTTCGGTGCCTAAGCGAACGACGTGCGCCGCACGAAATCTTTGGTATGATCTAACAGGACTTGTGAGTCCCGGAATTGCCTTTTGGCCGATGGCTCAACAGTATAGACATATTATCGCGGGCAATCCTGAGAGTTTGATCTGCAATCATAACCTTTTCGATATAGCGGGCGATAATTTATTAGAACTTGAACGAAAAACACTTGTCGCTATTTTAAATTCAACCCTCGTTGGCTTGTTCAAGACGTTTTATGGCCGGTTCGCGGGGACGGAAGGCAATCTCAAGACCGAAGTAGTCGATGTGAACCTCATGGAAGTGCCAGACCCTCGGGGAGTTACCGCGAATATAGCGAAGAGGCTGGCCGATGCTATGAGAAGCATGAACAAGAGGGATGTGGGCCGCCTGGTCGAAGAACAATTGATGGACTGCCACGAGCCTGAGCGCGCACGGAGAATCGCCGCCGGCCCGATTGTTTTGGCGAATGAACTACGGCAAAAAGATCGGAGAGAATTGGACGATGCCGTCTTTGAGCTTCTAGGCGTATTAGATTCCAAAGAGCGAAGAAGTTTGACCGATCGGTTGTATGAAGCGACGGCCTTGCACTTCCGCAATATCCGAGTCGTTGAAATAGAGAAAATGGAACAACGGGCTAAGGCGGGCAGGCGGCGGCTGAACGTCGATGATTTAGCCGCGGACATTTGGGATGCCGCTGAACTTGAAGACAAAAGACCGCTGAGGGACTGGATCGCGCAGCAGCCGGAATCGGATTCCGAGAGCGTTATTCCGGAAGAAAGGCCGATCCTGTTTCCCGAGAATCCCCTCTTTGAATTGAAGACGATTTCTTTCGGCAAAGAGAATAAAAATATTCGAGATTATCAATCGCGCGCTCAAGCGGAACTCGTGTTTCACTTGGCGAATTTCGGCCTCAGCGGCAAGGTGAAATTGCCGAGCGATTTCTTCTGGCATGCGTTTTTTGTTCAGGGGTTTCATCGTTAATCTCGGGCCGCATTCACATGGACGCTCGGCGCCTCCAAATATTCTCTTTTGGTCTAAACAATATGAATTCATGCCGGGATGCATCGTTTTTTTTAAGGGAAGAATTTCTTTGGGGGGGGGCAATTCTACGATCAGCAAGATGTGAAAAAACGAACAGCTACGTCGCTTTTAGCCCGCCCCAGACCGGCAAAATCGCTGTGAAAGTGATTAACCTCTAGGGGGAACGAGGTGATGAAGGTATATGGTGTGTGATACAATATCGCCATTCAAACGTCTTTTATATAAGGAGAGCGAAAATGTCGCTTGGCATCGCCTTTAAAGGTCCCGAAGGTATTGTTTTAGCCTCCGACAGCCGCGTTACCTTGAACACGGAAATTCCGAGCGGACCGAATAGAATCATTCTGCCATCGACTTTTGATAACGCTACGAAATTGTTGCGATTCCAGAATCATAATTATGTCGGTGCGGTTACGTACGGCGTTGGCGCTATTGATCAACGCGAACCGAGGACGGCCCATAGCTTTCTTTCCGAATTTGAAAACCAACTCGCTAAAAATGAAAACAAGAGGTATTTGGTAGCTGACTTCGCTGAAAAGCTGAGTCATTTCTTTTTGAAACAGTGGACTGAGAGCGAAATGCCTGAAGGAACGCCGGAAAATAATATTATATTCCTCATCGCGGGATTTGATGCCGATGCTCCTTATGGGAAAGTTTTTCGTGTGATGATTCCGTCGGCGCCAAGTCCGGTGGAACAAAATGCCGGCCAATTTGGTGTCTCATGGGGAGGACAACTTGCATTTACGAATCGTCTCGTAAAAGGAATGGATCCGCGCCTGTCTCACTTAGTCCAACGCCATTTGGGATTGAATGACGCGCAACGAGTTTCTTTAGATGAATTTCTGGAGCGGGAGTTGTCCTTGCACATCCCTTATCAATTTTTACCGCTCCAAGATTGTGTTGATTTATCCATCTTCCTCGTGCGGACGACTATGGAAATTCAGACTTGGCTTGTCGATATTCGAGGAGTCGGCGGTGCGATTGATGTTGCGACCATTACGAGGACGGATGGTTTTAACCCTATCCAACAAAAAAAAATCGTCGGACAACGAAGTTAAAAGAAGGAGGAATGCGGTGTTATACGGTACGCATCAAGCAACATCGAGAGATTGGTTGAAAGGAAACGAGAACATTGTCTTCGCTCCTTATCTTCAAGGCGATATCGGCACGCTGAGCTTGAGCGGGGCTTCTTTCGACTTTTTGATCGTATTCGATGATTTTTCTTCGTATCTTAGAGGGGTAACGATTGGGAGGAAAAAAACGAGAAAGGACGACCTAAAAAAGGATTTGCTAAGCTGGGATATTCTTAGTGACGAGGCGCTGAAGAAATTCGAAGCCGATCTTTAAGTCATGGCCCGAGGAGATATCTGGTCTGTGGATCTGCCTGTCCCTCGAGGTTCACCGGGGCATGAGCAATTCGGATTACGTCCCGCGGTCGTCGTTCAAACTGAATTGAAGGATACTACGTTACCGACAACGGTTGTCATACCAACGACATCAAATCAAAAAGCTGGTAGATTTCCGTTCACAATATTAATCCCGCCTACGTCAAAAAACGGACTTTCGACGGCTTCTATTCTCTTAATCTTTCAAATCCGAGCGATTGATAAAGGCAGATTGAATCGCCGGATCGGCAAGCTCGAATCTGAGCATATCGAAAAGATGGAAAATGAAATACGGGCTTTGCTGGGATTGTAAAAAAGCGGACGAGAAGATTACCTCCGCACTTAAGAGAGAATAGAGTCAGAGACATTGACTTTGATCGGGGGTCGGCGATATATTTCCGGCCAAGTCGTGAATATGATCATTCCTGGAGGTTCATCATGAAGCCGTCCCGTTCGTTTTTATGGGCTGGACTCTGTCTGGTCGTCCTTTCGATCACCGGCCTGCCGGCGTTCGCCCAGAAGCCCTTCACCATCGAGCAGATCTTGAGCTACCCGTTCTCCTACGAGCTGGCTTCGGCGAAGAAGGCCGACCGCATCGCCTGGTTCGAGTTTGAGCAGGGGCGGAGGAACGTCTTCACGGCCGCGGCCCCCGATTTCAAGCCCGTCCGGTTGATGGACTTCATGGAGGACGACGGGACCGATCTGACCAATCTTGAGATCTCCGATGACGGCTCGGTCATTGTCTTCGTCCGCGGCCACGATCCCAACCGGCAGGGCTGGGTGGCCAATCCCTCCCAGTTCCCCGACGGCAGCGAACAGGCCATTTGGGCCGTCCGGCCTGCTGATGGAAGGCCGTTCCGGCTGGCGGCCGGCTCGAATCCCGCGCTCTCGCCCGATGGTCAGTGGGTGATGTGGATCAAGGACGGCCAGGTCTACGGCGTTCCCATTCCGCCGACAGGGAAGACCGAGTCAGGTCCCGAGGATGAAGAACTCATGCCTCTCTTCCGCACCTGGGGCACCAACAACAGCGCCTGCTGGTCCCCCGACGGCCGGAAGATCGCTTTCGTCAGCGACAGGCAGGATCATGGCTTCATCGGCGTCTATGACCTGGCCAGCCGGAAGATCACATATCTGGCTCCCTCGGTCGACCGCGACACCAGCCCGACTTGGTCCGGCGACGGCAAAAGGATCGCTTTCATTCGGCGGCCGGGTTCAGCCTTCGCTCAGATCATCGCTCAGGCCCAGCAGGCTCAGGGAACGCCGGGACAACCGTCCTTTCGGGCCGGACTGCCTCAGCCACAGCCGCAGGCTCAAGCTGTCCAGCCGGCGCAGCCGGCCAGCGGGCCGGGATTTCAGGCGTCGAAGTTCGCCGACGGCCATCTGCTCACGTTCTGGACGGCCGAGGTCGAGAGCGGATCGGGCAAGAAGGTCTGGCATGAACCGCTCGATGACCAGACAATGCGCAACATCCGGGACATCGCCTGGGCGGGCGAGAACCTCGTCTTCCTCGTGGAGCGGAACAACTGGCGGCATTATTATTCCGTGGCGTTGACGGGCGGGTTCGATTTCGCGCCCATCAATCTTACGCCCGGCGAAGGCGAGGCGGAATTCATCGGTTTTTCGGCCGACGGCAAGACTCTCTTTTTCACCTCCAACGCCGGCGACATCGATCACCGCGACCTATGGAAGTCGCCGACCGGGGGCGGAGGTCCCGTCCGGTTGACCAAGGGCGACGGCATCGAAACCGAGGCGGCGCCCTTGGCCTCGGGCCGGAGCGTCGCGGTCTTTTACTCCGACGCGAAGCGGCCCCGCTGCGTGGCCCTGGTGCCGGCGGCGGGCGGCGAGGCTAAGATCATCAATCCCAGGCTCCCGGTCGATTTTCCGCTCGACGCCCAAGTGGTCCCCCAATCGGTCAACCTCAAAGCGGCCGATGGCCTCGAGTTCCATAACCAGATCTTCGTGCCGAAGGGCGTCAAATCGGGCGAGAGGCGGCCGGCCATCCTCTTCACCCACGGCGGACCGGGACGGCAGATGCTGCTCGGATATCATTACATGTTCTTCTACCACATGGCCTACGCCATGAACCAGTATTTCGCCAATAGGGGGTATGTCGTCATCTCGGTGAACTACCGCTCGGGCATCGGCTACGGCCGCGACTTCCGGATGGCCCCCAACCGCGGCGCGCAGGGCTCGTCCGAGTATCAGGACGTCTACGCGGCGGCCAGGTATCTCCAGTCCCGGCCCGACGTGGATCCCAACCGCATCGGGCTGTACGGACTGTCTTACGGCGGGCTGTTGACGGCCATGGGATTGTCGCGCAATTCCGACATCTTCAAGGCCGGCGTGGACATCGCCGGGGTGCATCTCTGGGGGAATTCCCTGGACACCAACGGCACGGCCTTCAAGGCCTCGTCCGTGGCGACGATCGATCAATGGAAGTCTCCCGTCCTCCTCGTCCAGGGCGATGACGACCGCAACGTCGCCTTCTCCCAGACGACCGGCCTTGTCCAACTCCTCCGGGCCCGCAACATTCCTCACGAGTTGATCGTCTTCCCCGACGAGGTCCATGACTTCCTGGTGTTCAAGAAGTGGGTCCTGACCTTCACCGCGGCGGACGACTTCTTCAACCGGTTCCTGCGGAAATAGGGGAGGCCCGGTCAAGGGACGAGCCTTCGGCTCGCCACTCGCCCGTTGCTTGTATCCACGGGCGAGTACGGCGGAAGTAGCCCCCCGGGCAAAGCCCGGGGCCCCGGCCGCCGGGATAAGACTACCTTTTTTGTCGGGATTCTTTTATAATGATCCGCATGTGCAAGAAAACAATCATTTCTCTGGTTCTGGTTCTAGGGGCCGCGGCCTCTCAGGCCGCGTTGGCCCAAGTTTCGCAAAAGAAGCTGGCCACCTTGGGCGCCAACGAATACATCGTTACCGCCGAGTCCGTTCTCCTGGCCGGGATTGGGGCGGGCTGCGCCGTGGACGATTTCTTCCTGGTGACCCAGACCAGCCGGTCGGGCAAAAACCAGTTCTTCGTCTACGATAAGTCCGGCCGGAGAGGGCCCTTCGACAAGATGACGGCCGACATGTTGAGGAAAGTAACCGCTTTCGAGCCGAGCGAGCCTTATTATGAAGCGGAGTTCTCGAATGAGGGCGTCGAGGTCAATCCCGATCCGAACGATAGGACCAAGCAATATATTGAATGGAACGGGAAAAAGTTCGGGCCTTTCCAGCAGGTGATAGATCTCTATGTAACGCCCGACAAGGCCAGGCTCTACGCCTTCGCTATTAAGGCCGGCAAGCTCCGCTTCATCGCCTCCGACGGCCGTGATGTTGCCGCCGAAGGGATGCCCGGCGGAGTGATCACCAGCCCCGACGGGACGAAAGCGGTCGGCAAGTGCGTCGGCCACATCACCCCGATCGAGGGCATGCAGCTCGATATGTCCAAGATCGACTTTAGCTCAATGGACGATGTCACCCTCTATGCCATCGACGGCCGGAAGTTCGGCCCGTTCCCCAAGAGCGCCGATTTCGGCGACATGTGGTTCCTGGCCGATTCCAACGACTGGATCTTCACCGTCGGCCATACGGCCTACTTCAACGGAACGGCCCTCAAGCCCTTCAATGAGCGCATCTCCAAATCGACGTTCTGGATCGACGACGCGACTCATTACGCCTGGATCGAGAGCGACAAACTGCTCTTCAGCGACGGCGCCTCGTTCCCTTATCCGGTCATGTTAAAGTCCGAGAGGAAGGGCGGCAAGACCACTCTGTGCTGGGTGTCGTTGAAGGACAACGGCGATGTGGTGGTCTATTCGCGGACTCTGTAGACGGCTCGCGGCCGCCGGCCTTCTCGTTTTGTTCGCTGGCCTTGCCCCCGCCCGGCCGGCTCAGCAAACCGGCGAAGCCCGGGACTACGCCAAGATCTTCGGCCGGAACTACCGCCAGGCTCTCGATTTTATCCAACGAAATCGCCGGATCGATGAGACGTTCCGCGCCTGCGATATCGATCCCGCCTTCGCCTGGGCCGTCGTCTTTCCCGAAATGATCCGCTGGTCGGCCCTGTCCGACGTGATCGAGACGAGCAATTTGAGAGCCCTTTATGTCCAATTCGGCAAGGGGTATTCCGATTTTTCGGTCGGGCGCTTCCAGATGAAGCCGTCCTTTGCCGAGACGCTCGAGAGCGATTTCAACCGGCTGCTCGACCGGAGCGAGAAAGAGAGGATCGGCCTCGCCGCGTTCGATTTGGGAGATGGCGCCGACAACCGTCGGGCCCGGGTCGCCCGGCTGACCGACCTCGACGGCCAAACCCGTTATCTGATCGCGTTCATCCTGGTGATGGAGAGGATCTACGCCCGGGAGACCTGGCCGAGCGTCGAGGACAAGCTCCGCTTCTTCGCCACGGCCTATAACGCGGGCTACCGGAGAGGCGCGGCCGCGCTGAAAAAGGAGTCGACCCTCCTTCGTTTTCACACGGGGATCATCTTTTCCAAACCGGCCTACAGCTACGCCGAAATCGCCCTCGATTTTTTCCGGAAATTTCCCTCTATTTGATCAGTCCCATCAGTTTCCACAGCACCGCCAGGCTTTTCTCCGAGCCGAGGATGAGGTCGTTGGGGAAGCGGCGGAGCGAGACGATCTGGTCGAAGATGATCCCGCTCTGATACGAGTTGAGTCCCATCCCCGCCAGGTACTGCAGGCGCAGGTTCCGGTCGCGGTTGAGCTCCACGTTCTTCAGCCAGCCGGTCAGGTCGGAGGCCCGGCCGGCATAGGTCGAGAGGACATCCGCGGCCGTCCCCAGGCCCAATTCCCGGATCGAGAGCGCGACGGCCTGGTGGTCGCCGCGGTCCAGCCGCAGTTGGAGCTCGTCCAAATCGATCGCCGTTTCCTTCTCCCGGCCCAGCAGGACGATGTCGTAGCCCTGGCCGTTGAAGTCGTTGCTCCAGATCGTTCCGCCGGGAAAGATGTCGAAAAACGTCGCGATCTCGCTCTTGACGGTGTCTACGGTGCTCTCGTATAACGGCACCCACTGGGCGATGACCCCTCCCGGATTCAGGTGCCGCTTGACCATCTCGTAGTATTCCGTCGTATAAAGCGAAGCCGAGCCCTTGATCCAGGGATGGATCGGATCGGAGGTGATGACGTCGAATGTCTCCTTGCTCGTCAGGACGAAATGGCGGGCGTCGTCATAAACCACCTGGACGCGGGGATCGTCCAGCACGTTGTAGTTCTCCTGGCCGAAGAAGCGGGCCACGACCTTCGGGATGAGCGGCTCGATCTCGCAGATGACGATCCTCTCCACGCCGGGATAGAGGACGAACGTTCCGGAGGTGATGCCCGCTCCGCAGCCCACGACCAGGACCGACTTGGGTTTGGGATGGATGAGCGCCGGAATGTGTCCCAGCATCCGCTCCATTCTCATGTCTTGGGCGGAGCTCGACGCCTCGACCCGGCCGCTGACGTGGAAATTCCGGACGCCGCCCTCGAGCTCGGTGACGGCCACGGAGGAGTTCATGCCTTCGCCGAAATAGAGGAGGCTGGATTTCTCGGTCCGTGTCGGCAGGTAACGGCCGAAGGCGATCAGCTCCCAGGGGACGGCGGGCGTGCTCATGACGAAGAAAACGCCGAGGACGACCGCGGCCGACAGCGTGGCCAAGCCGCTGATCCGAATGCCCGAATTGGGATGAGCGCCTCCGGGCCTGGCACCGGCGGGGATCTTATTGACGATCGGCGCTAAAGCTAAAAGCGCGGCCGCGGCGGACAGCCCGATCAGGACCCGCTGCGACTGGTGCGTGCCGATGGCCGGGATCAACACCAGACTGAAGGCGATCGAGCCGACGATCGCCCCGATGGTATTAGCGGCGTAAATCCGGCTGACCAATCGTCCGCCATCCTGTCCGGGGCGCGCGGCGGCGGCCAAGGCCAAGGGGAAACTCGCCCCCCAGAGAACGGCCGCCGGCAGGATGGCCCACAGGCAGCGGACCAGGTCGAACTGGAAGCTGAGCCAAGGGCCCTTAGTCAGGGCGGGATTGACGGGCCAGAAGGGAAGGGACTTGGCGATCATATAGGCGGTCCAGGCGATCCCGGCGGCCAGCAGAAGCTGGCAGATCCCGAGCATGATCCGCGGCGAGAGCTTCTTTCGGGAGAGGAACGAACCCGCCCCGCTTCCTAATCCCAATCCGGCCAGGAAGACGGCCAGGATGATGGAAAAGGTGTAAACCGTCGCCCCCATCATGAGCGACAGCAGGCGCGTCCAGACGACCTCGGCGCCCAGCGCGCACAGACCCGAAGCGGCGATCGTCACATAGATCGGCCAGGTCCCCGGCGTTTTAATCGCGGTCGCCCGCGCGTCGGTCCGGGACTGATGAGCCGTCCTTTTGGCCAATATGACGCTGATCAGGGCCACCGCCCCGTTGATCGCCGCGGCGACGAACGTGGCCGTGGTCATGTCATGGACTCTCAGCAAATAGAAGCCGGCCAGCAGGCACCCGAGCACCGCGCCGGCCGTGTTCCCGCCGTAAAGGAATCCCATCCACGACACGCCTTGCGGCGTCGTTTCCAGCCAGCGGGCAAGGGCCGGGAGCGTCGCGCCCATGAGAATCGTGGGCGGCAACAGGCAGAGGGCGCTGACCAGTCCGCGCAGGAGGATTCCCAAGAAGCCGTGCCCCGCGTTCGCTGTGTAGAGCCGGACCACGACGGGCATGACGGTCAGGACGGCGATGCCGATGAGCCCGATCCCGAGCTCGAGCGTCGCGTAAACGCGGAAGGGATGCCGCTGCGCTGAGATCAGGCGCGGAAGGGCGAGGCTGCCCAGGCACATGCCTCCCATGTAAGTCCCGAGCAGGACGGCCATGGAGACCGCGGTCGAGCCGATTACCAATTGGAGGAGCTGAAGCCAGACCACTTCGTAGATCAGTGCGGCGCAGCCGCTGGCGGCGAACAACAGCAGAAGGACGGGCAGAAAGCGGCGCTTCGCGGAAAGACCCGCGGCCGGATTCGGGTTCGTCTCGGTCGGGGTGGGATCGTCAGGCATGAGGTTTTCTTCTTTCCTGGGAATTCACGGCGTCTTTTTCCGGTGCTTGTCGAAAAAGTCGACGACGGCGGCGAGGTTCGGCTCGACGACGTTGATATGGTTCCCGCCGGGGACCTCGATGAACTGATGTTCAACGCCCAGTTTCTTCAGCTCGGCGGCCATGGCCTGCGATCCGGCCACGGGCACGGTCATGTCGGCGTTGCCATGGACGATGATCTCCGGAATATTTTTCATCGCGGCCGCGGTCGAGGGGATGCCGTACCCGGAGAAGGGCGCCAACGCGGCCCAGATCTCCGGGTATTTCGCGCCCAAGTACCAAGTGCCGATGGCGCCCATGGAATGGCCCAGGAGGTAGATCCGGGAGGCATCGATCTTATAGTTCTTCCTCATCAGGTCGAGAACATTCAGGACGTCCTTCTCGCTGAATTCCAGCTTGCGTTTGAGGCTGACATCGTCGGGGCTGCCGAGCATGCCGAATGGGTTCATCCCGTAGAAACCGTCCAGGCGATAGCCGAGCGGCGCGGCGAGGATATAGCCGTGTTCCTCGGCCAGCCGGGGCAGCCGCTGTCCGTAGCCATCGAAAAAGGACCCTTGGTCGGCGCCGAGGCCGTGCAGGGCGATGATCAGGGGAGAGGACGTCTTTCCGTCGTATTTCGTCGGCACATAGATCCGGTAGGGCATGATCTCGTTCGCGCCCTCGAGGAGGTAGTGCCGCTCCATGTCGCCGGTCCGGCCGACGAACGGGTCTCGTCTCGCTTCGACCGAAGCCAGGACGGCCTCCGCGGCTTTCAACTCGGCTTCGATCTGGAACGTTCCCAGTTCGATCCGTCCTCCGTTCACGCTGCGGATACGATCGATCGGGTAGAGGACGTCGGCGCGGAGGAAATCGAATCCCGCCGCAGTTTTCAATCGCGATTCGATCGCGCGCAGCCGATCCGAAAGCTCTCTCCGGAGATCGATGAGCAGCGCGGGCGTCCCCAGGGACTTTTCTTTTTCCAGAATCTCGGCGCGAACGAGGTACGTCCCGTCCTCGATACCCGTCAGGTTCAGTTCGATCCGGCCGGGATCGTCCAAGAGGTCGCGGCTCAGCCCCTCCTGGATCGCCAGATCCTTGACTTTCTCTCCGGTCCGGATTCCGAGCGGGGCTCCCTCCGGCTTATGCAACGAAACCCGGGCGGTCAAAGACGCGTTGAGCTGGATGCGGGGCGCGTAGCTCTGTTCGAGACGAACGGTGAAAGGCCGGCTGGAATCGACGCAGATCTCTTCAGCGCGGAGGACCAGCGAGCCCGCGAAGTCGAGCGCGTCGGTCCATTCTTTCCCCTGGAGCAGAATGATGCCTTTGGAGAAGAGGCGGCGGACCTCGCCGTTCCGGCCGGCGAGCATCGCCTCGGCCAATTCCTTTTCGAGAGCGTCGATCTTGTCCTTGAGCTCGCCTTCGGGTTTGGCCTGGGCTTTAACGTTGTTATAGGCCAAACGCACGATCATCAAATTGGGCCGGCTCTGCGACGGTGCGCTCGCCGGGATGATCACCAATAGGAATAAGGCGGCGATGAGGGCCAAACGGAGTTTTCTGTGGATCATGGTGCCTCCAAACTTTTCATGAGAGACGTGTTCCCGGGTGGTCCCGCGCGCCGAGTTTCTTCAGATCGAGGACGAATCGATCAAAAATAGATCTTGAGGCCGGCCGAGGCCGTGATCCCGGACAGGCGGATGTCGGCTTTCCGGGCGTTGGACACGAAATCGCCCGTCGGACCGTTCTTGTCGAAAAAGTCCAGGAGAGAGTATTTTCCGGCCGGGGCGTAATCATAAGACCAGACGTAGTACTCGGCGCTGCTGCCGTTGATCGTGCCGGTCGCGGACGTTCCCAGGGCCGCCCAGTTGCCCATGAGGTTCGTGGCCTTGCCGTACCGGTAGCAGCCGTCGACGATCAGAGCGACGCCGCTCATGATGTCATAGCTCAAGCCAAATCCCGACTGGAATCCGAACGCCGTCTGGCTGGCGGTGTAGGTGAGGGTCTGGCTGACCGCGTTGACGGACATCGTCGACGGGTTCTCGAAGGTGAATTGGACGACCTGGAAGAGGGGACCGGCGAAAAGATCGAGGTTGGCTTTGGGCGCGAACTGCGTGACATAGTGGAGATTCACGAACAGGGGGATGACCGAGAGCGTGGGTTTGAACGTGGAACTGGAATCGAACGGCGTATCCGCCAGCACGCCTTGGCTTGTCACGGCGCTTTCATTCCCTAGGCGATAATAGCCGCCGCCGAAGCCGACGGCCCAATGGGATCTCGTATGGACGATGATCTCGCCTGAAAGATTCAAACCGCTGGTCAGCTCTTTGTAGGCGCCCGACATCGTCGTCGTCGTATCACGGATATATTGGTTCTGGCCGGCGACGCCTTTGTTATAATCGTCCCCGTTGATCCAGGTCAAACCGCCCGTCAGTTTGAAGGAGATGAGCTGGGGGTAGGCCGAGGCCGCCGTGATGAACAAGACCGACAGGAAAAGGACAGCTTTTTTCATAATGCTCCTCGCTATTAAGGTAACATTCTTAAATACTCCCATGGGGAAAGTCAAGGAATCTTCGGGCGGGGAGCGCCGGCTTTGTCTGGCCCAGGCTTCGGCCCAAAACGACTCTTGTCGCCCGGGCGTGAGGCGAATCGATCCGCTTAGAAATTCACCACGAGCGAGGTCGTGACGACGGTGTCGAGTTTGTGCAGGCGGTGGAGACACGCGCCCCAGGATCCGCTCATTCCAGGCATTAGGCTCGCTTAGGCCGGAGGATGAAGAGGCTGTCCTTCTCGAGGAAGGTTTCGATGCGGACGAGCTCGAAGCCGGCTTCGCCGGCCTCCCTTTCGATCTTTTCCTTCGGAGTATATTCGCTGGGAGGATTGCCCTTCTCCTTCTCCGGGTCCGGATCGATGACGACGACCGTAGCCCCGGGCTTCAGCGAGGGGATGAGGTTCTTGAGCAGGGCGACCGGCTCCGATAAATGATGATAGGTCAGGACCATGAAGACCATGTCCAGGGAGGCTTTGGGAAAGAGCGGATCGGCGACCTCGCCGGCGATGATCTCGACGTTCGATAGGCCCGCCTTGGCGCAGCGCTTCCTCAGGTGATCGAGACTGCTCCGGTCGATGTCCTCGGCGTAGATCTTGCCGGTTTCCCCGACCTTGGCGGATAAGAGGACGGTATAGCGGCCGTGGCCGGCGCCGACCTCGCCGATGACCATGCCGGGCTTGACGCCGACGGCGGCCATGACCTTGTCGGGCGGCTGACGCCGGTTCGTGCTCCATTCCCCGATCTCTTCAAGGCCGGTCTGGCAGGCGGCGAAGGATGGGATGACGACAAGGGCGAACAGAAGAAAGATAAAAGGCTTGCCTCGATGCATCCTGGTCCTTTCGGTTCGATCTCTCATGGCAGGGTCAATGTCTCGTGAGCGAGAGTCAGCAGACCCATGGTCCTCCCTTCGGATCAGCTATCGATACCGGTGAAATACGGGCGATACGTGTTTTTGTTCGCTTTTCGCGGAAATTTTATCAATGCCTCTCGGAAAAGAAATTTACAGCCGGTCGAGTCCCCTTTTACAAGGAAAGATCCTTTCGGCCGGGCGGACGAGGAGCCGAGAGCGATCGAGTAACGAAACATGTCCTTCCATTCGATTCGCACAAGTATTATGCCATCCTTCATTAGCGATTGACAACCTTTGCCCCGGATTTTATAGTGAAGCGGTGGTTTAATTCCGGACATTAGAGGAAGGGAGGTCCATCCGACCATGACACGATGCTCATCCTTTTCGCGCTTCCGCCGGCTCGCCCTGACGGTTTCCCTTTGGCTGATCCTATCGGCCGCGCTCGTCCAGGCCGCGTCGCTGCCGACCGCCAAGCCGGCCGAGGTCGGCTTTTCGGCCGAGCGGCTCGAGCGTCTGACCGGCGTGCTACAGGCCTATGTCGATCAGGGCAAGGTCGCCGGCCTGGTGGCCCTCGTCGCCCGCAAAGGACGGGTCGCCTACCTAAAGCCCTTCGGCAAGCTCGATCTCGAACGGGGCACGTCCATGCCGGCCAACGGCATTTTCCGGATCGCCTCGCAGACGAAGGCGGTGACGAGCGTCGCCGTCATGATCCTACAGGAGGAAGGGCGGATCCTTCTCGACGATTCCGTCTCCAAACATATCCCGGAATTCGCCGGCTCACGCGTGGCCGTCCCATCGGGAGAAAAGGGAGCCCAAGGCTATGCTACGGTTCCACTGAAGCGGCCGATCACGATCCGTGATCTTTTGACGCACACCGCAGGGATCTCCTACGGGACCGGTCCGGCGCGCGACGAATACACGAAGGCGGAGATCAGCGGTTGGTTCCTCGCGGATAAGGCCATGCCGATCGGAGATGTGATCAAAAAGCTGGCCGGGCTGCCCTTCGACGCTCAGCCGGGCGAGAAGTTCGTTTACGGCTACAACACGGACATCCTCGGCTATCTGGTGGAATGCGTCTCGGGACTGAGCCTGGCCGATTTCGTCGCCAAGAAGATCACCGGCCCGCTGGGCATGGCCGATACCCATTTCTTTCTCCCCGAGACCAAGATCGACCGTTTCACGTCCGTCTACGGCGTGGACGAAAAAGGCGGGATCAAGCGCGTCGAGGACGCTCTCGAAAATTTTTATGTCAAAGGCCCGCGGATATGCTACGCCGGTGGGGCCGGGCTGCTTTCAACGGCCGAGGACTACGCCCGCTTTCTCCTCATGCTCCAGAACGGCGGCCAGCTCGACGGCGCCCGCCTCCTCAGCCCCAAGACCGTGGAACTTATGACGGTCGATCATGTCGGCCCGCTCTACGGATCGCAGGCGTACGGGCTCGGCTTTTGGCTGACGGATCGGCTGGGCCGCAACGGCCAGCCCGGTTCGGTCGGCGCCTTCGGCTGGGGCGGCGCGTATTTCACGACCTACTGGGTCGATCCCGTCGAGCAGATGGTCTGCGTCCTCATGACCCAGCTTATGCCCGCCGGGAACAGCGACCTCCAGAGCAAGTTCCGGACGATGGTTTATCAAGCCATCGTGGAGTCCTACGAAAGGCGCTGAACCGGATTCCGCTCGGGAGGAATTTAAAAGAGATAGGCGAATCCCGCCCCGATCAACGTTGACTTTTTCTTACCGAAGCTGTTGTAGGCGAATTGCCTGTACTCGGCGAGAATTCCCATGCTCGGCGACAACCTGATTTTCAAGCCGGCGCCCATATTCGTGACGCCGGTCCCGGCCAAAGAGTATCCATAGCCTCCCGTGACATAGGGAACGAACTTATAAAGGGGAACCTGGAGGGTCAGATTTCCGGACAGCGGGTATTGTCCTTCGATGATGGCCAGGCTGACTTCGGCGGAGACGAATCCTCTGATCAGATGGTAGCCAAGCGATTTGAAGATTCCGAAGTCGTTGCCCGCCCAGCCGAAGGTGACGTTGAATTCGGTTCTGGGTTTGTTTTGATCGGCCTGAGCGTTCCCCTCCGCGGCGAAAAGGATCAGGACTAAAAGAAAAACGACTAACCGCTTCATGTCCACCCTCCCGAAACGAGACTCAATATATATCACGGGAAAATGCGATGTCAACGCCCGCCCGGGCGTCCTTTTCTATTGACGGCCGTTCCGCACTGGCGATATAGTCTTAGAAATGGCGATTCTGATCCCCGACAAGGAGCTGACGTTCCCGGAGTTCGTCCTGCTCAAAGCGTCGGCCGGCTCCGGCAAGACCCACGCTCTGTCCCTCCGCTTCGTCCAGTTCCTCCTTTCCGAAAGGATCAAGAGCGTCACCCCAAGCGACCTCCGCAATATCCTGGCCATCACCTTCACCAAGAACGCCGCGCGAGAGATGAAAACGAGGATCCTGGAGTGGTTGAAGGATTGCCGCCTCCAGGACGCCGGCAAGACCCGCGAGATCCTGGAGATCGTCTCGATCCCCGAAGCTCTTCTTCCGGGGAAAGCCGAGACCGTCATCGAAAATATCCTGGCCCATTACACCGATTTTCAGGTGGAGACGATCGACCGTTTCATGGCGACCATCTTCCGGGCGTCCGCGATCGACCTGGGATATTCGCCCGAATTCGAGATCGTCCTCGACAGCGCCGAACTCATCCAATACGCTTTTTCCCGGCATCTGCGCGGAGTGACCTCCGGCTCGAAGGAGGGGAAGATCTTCCGGCGGATCCTGGATCATATATCGTCGAACCTCGCGGAGGAAACCGCGTTCCCCTGGGACCCGACGGTCCCGATCTCGAAGACGCTCGTTTCTCTTTATAAGAAATTGGCCGTCCGGAATCGGGAATTGGAGGTCAAAAACCACGGGCGGGAGCGGAAGAATCTCCAAGATCGCATCGCCCGGGTCGCCGCCGAAATGCAAGACTTGATCGAGAGATCGGGGCTGGAGCGGAACGCCAAAGGGCATTGTCATTCCAAGATCCTTCCGGCCATCCGGGAGCGCCGCTTCACCGCCCTCATCGGCTGCAGTTTCAAAACGGATCCCGTCAAAAAGCTCCGAACGAAGGCGGACGCGAAGGCTCATCAGCGCATTCTCCTCTGCTGGGAGACGCTGGGGAAACTCGTCGATCGATACAAATCCATTTATGCCCGCGATTTCTTCTTCCCCTTCCTTCTGGCCTTCAAGTCGCTGGCGGGAACGAATGGAACCCTGGACAGGATCAAGCGCAGGGTGGGAACGGTCTTCATCGAGGATATCAACAAACATCTCGCCGAATATATCGACGCGGGGATCGTCCCGGACATCTATTTCCGCCTCGGCGACCGCATCTTCCATTACCTCATCGACGAGTTCCAGGATACGAATCGGATCCAGTGGGAGGCCCTGTTTCCGTTGATCGAAGAATCCTTGAGTAAGGCGGGAAGCCTGTTCGTCGTCGGGGACGTGAAGCAGGCGATCTACGGATTTCGGGACGCCGACTATCGGATCATGCAGGGCCTCAATCAGGAAAAGGCCGGCTTCACGTCCGTGAGGGTCGATCCCGATGAGCTGAAGATGAACTATCGAAGCCAGGAACGGATCCAGGACTTCGTCAAGGAGATCTTCCTTCATCAGCTTCCGGCCCATAAGGATTTCAAGGATCTCGTTGAAGACAAACGGATCTATGAATTCGACCAGGACGTGATCGCGAAGAATCGGAACAAAGGATATGTGGAATATATCGTTCTCGCCGAGGACACGGAATCGCCGCCGGAAAAAGCCGAGCTCCAAGCTCGGGTCCGGGAATTGAGGGAGAGGGGCTATTCCTGGTCCGATATCGCCATCCTGACGTACAGAAACGAATCCGTGGCCGAGGTCTCCTCCTGGCTCAATGAGAAGGCCATCCCCTTCATCCCCTTCAGCAGCCTGGATATCCGGAAACGAAAGATCATCGGCGAGGTCATGGCCTTCCTCACGTTCCTCGATTCCCCGCCGGACGACCTCTCCTTTTCCGTTTTTCTTTTGGGCGACGTCTTCCGAAAAATGATCGAGCGGGACGGCCTGCCCGCGGACGAGGATTCTTGGCGCCGATTTCTGTTCGAATGCCGGGAGTCCCAAGATCGTCCCCTTTACGCCTCGTTCCGGAAGAGACAGCCGGCCTTATGGGAAGGCTATTTCGAGCCGTTCTTCAAGACCGTCGGTTTTTATCCTCTTTACGATTTGGTGACCCTGATCTATCGGGTTTTCGACGTTCCTTCGCTCTTCCCGAACGAAGAAGCGGCCTTGACGAAGCTCCTCGAAGTCATCAAGGATTTCGAGGGGAAGGGCCGCAACGACCTTCGGGCGTTCCTCGAGTTCTCGATCGGCGGGAACGAAGAATCAGGCTGGACCGTGGACGTGCCGTCCGAGACCCCCGCCGTCCGGGTCATGAGCATTCATAAAGGCAAGGGGCTGGAATTCCCCGTGGTCATCTTTCTCCTCTACGGAGAGCGTTTTCAACCTTCGGATTTCTACCTCGGCGAAAATGCGTCGTCCATTTGGGTCGTCAAGCTCAATCAGGACTTGGAAAAAGCCGATGAGGAGTTGGCCGCAATCTACAAGGAGGCCCGGGACAGGGATACCGTGGAACGCCTGAATCGGCTTTATGTCGGGTTGACCCGGGCGAAAGCGGAGCTTTATATCGTCGGCGTGCGGAGCTCGAGGGACTCCTATCCCTTCGATCTGCTGGCCCCGGCCGCCGAAAAACTGAATTATGCGCAACTCGGAGAGAAAAGATGGGCTTCCTCTCCGGTTAAGCCCGCGGCTTGTGCGGGGACGCTCCGCCCGGATTCCCCCGACGCCGCAAAATGTCAATGGACCGGCCCCTTCGAGCTCCCGCCCAACCGCCGGGAATCCCTGAACACCGAGAACATCCGCCGCGGCGAGATCGCCCATCGGATCATGGCCGGCCTCGAGTTCATCTGTTCCGGCTGGGAGCCGGACATCGCCGAGATCATCAGGACGCTGGCGCCCCGGGAGGACGAAGCGTTCCTTTTCGAAGCGACCGGACGTTCGCTCATCCGGTATTTCGAAGGTTCCCCGCTGCGATCTCTTTTTCAGGAGAAGGAAGGCCGCCGCGTCATGAGAGAGTTCAATGTCTGCGACGCGCGGGGGGCCGTCTATCGCATGGACCGGGTCGTCATCGACCCGGAGGCCGTGACCGTCATCGATTTCAAGACCGGCACCGAGGCGGCCGCCTCGAGACAGACGGAATGGGATCAGCTTGACCGCGAGCAGGTTGCGACCTACGTCCGGATCCTGAAGGAGATCTTCGCGGAGAGGTCCGTCCGGGGCGTCCTCGCTTATATCGACCAGAACCGATGGGAGCCGATGGCATGAGGATTACTCCGGTTTCTCCCAAGGCCGATCTCATCGCCGCCGTCGCCGCCGGGCTCCATGGGGAGGGAAAAGATTACTCCCGGACCTGGGTCGTCTTTCCGGAAAAACGTCCCGCCTATTACCTGCGCAAGAAGCTTGCGGATACGGAACGGACGGGATTCATTCCCCCCAGGATCGATTCCCTGGACGCGTTCATCGGCGAGATCTATGCCGAACGGCTGGGGTTCCACGATCGATTGATCGATGTTCTTGATGCCGTCGCTTTGCTCTTCGAGATCCATCGCGGCTCTTCCCGTCCCTTCGGCGGAGGCCAGTTCATGACCGCGGACCAGTTCTTCCCGCTGGGCGCTAAGTTGTTCAGTGACCTCGAGGATTTGAACGGCGCGGCGATCCGCCCGGAGGAGCTCCTGCGGACCGATTCTGCGACGGACGAATCCATCCCCGCTAAGACCGCCCAGCGCCTGCAGTCTTTATCGTTCTTCTATGAACGATTTTATGAATCGCTCGCGGCGCGCGGCCTTTCCACGCCATCCTCGCGTTCCCGCACCGTTTCGGACAGGATCGAGCCGGGGCTTTTTGAGGACGTGGATTCATTCATCTTCGCCGGCTTCTTCGCTTTGACGAAGACGGAAGGGGACCTCCTCAAACTCGTCCTGTCCTGGGACAAATCCCGGCTTTTTCTGATGAAAGGCCGCGGCGGCGCGGCGCTGCTCGATCAATGGGGCCTCACCGATGCGTCTCTCCGGAAGGACATCGAGGATTCCGGGCCCGTCCCTCCGCTCGAATTCATTAAGAGCGCCGATACCCACGGCCAGATCTTCGCCCTGAACAAGGCGCTCGAAGAAAAGCTGAAGGACCCCCGATTGTTGAACGAGAAGCAGGTCATCGTTCTGCCCGCTTCCGAGACCCTTTTTCCTCTCTATCAGCAAACCCTGTCCCGACTGTCCGAAGAGGATTTCAACATTTCTTTGGGTTATCCACTTTCCCGAACGCCGATCTACAGTTTCTTCGATAAGCTTCTGGAGCTCATCCAGACCCGGGATGAGGACGGCCGGATCTATGCTCCCCATTATCTTCGCTTCGTGCTCCATCCCTATGCCAAGAACATCTATTTTCCCGGACCCGAAAAACGGGCGGACCTGACGCGCATCCTTTTTCACGCCATCGAGGAGGAACTGACGCGGCGGCGGACCCGATCGTTCTGGTCGGTCGCGGAGTTGGAGACCGATACCGCCATCCGGGACCGCGTCCAGGACCTGGTCCGGAACGTGGAGAACGCGCCCGTGATCTCGGCCTTCGCCGAGCATCTCCACTCCATCCATGCCCAAACGCTGGGCCTTTTCGACAAGATCGAGAACGTCGGCGATTTCGCCGAGAAGCTGGTCCGTGTCCTGACCTTCATTTATGAGAACAGCACGGCCCGACGGCATTATTTCTTCCATCCCTACGCGGAGGCCTTCCTTTCCCGCCTGGAGGCCTTGTCGCGTTCGCTTCTGCGGGAGACCGTCTTCGTCGAGAACACAAGCTATTTCAACCTCTTCCGCAAGGTGATTTCCGCCGGCTCCGTTCCCTTTTTTGGAACGCCGCTCCGGGGTCTTCAGGTCCTGGGATTTTGGGAAACACGCGGCCTTCCTTTCAAAGACGTCTACATCCTGGATATGAACGAAGAGATCCTCCCGCCCCACCGCCGGACGGACTCGCTTCTGCCCTTCGCGTCGCGCGCGGCGCTCAAACTCCCCACCTATCGCGACGTGGAGGCCAGGATGGAATACTACCTCGACACGCTCATCCGGGGGGCCGACAGGGTCCACCTGTTCTTCGTCGAAAACAGCGACCGGGAAAAAAGCCGTTTCGCCGAGAAACTCATCTGGGAACAGCAGAAGCGCGACCGGGAGCCGAGGTCCGGGAAATATGTCAAGACCGTCCGGTACAACGTCGCCCTTCAGACCGAGGACCCGCGGCCGGCCGTCAAAACCGAGGCCGTCGTGGCCTTCTTGCGCTTGTTGACCTACTCGGCGACCTCCCTCGACATGTACCTCCGCTGTCCCCTCCGTTTCTATTATGCCTATGTCCTGAATCTCAAGGAACCGGAAGAGATCGGCGAAGGGATGGACCGCAAGGACATCGGGACGATCGTCCATTCCATCCTTGAGGATTATTTCCGGGAATACGCCGGCCGGAGGCTGCGTGAAGAGAACCTCGATGGGGATGTCCTGGACGCGCGGATCGACCGGATCTTCGGCACGTCCTACGGCGGCGACGAGGCCGGCAGCGCCTATCTGTTGAGGATCCAAATCCGCCGCCATCTCAGGGACTTCCTCTTCGATTATCAAGCGCCGCTCATCCGGGCTCTCGAAATGGAGGGGAAGCACCTCCGGCTCTTATCTCTCGAGAAGAAACTTTGGGCGGAGCGGAGGGCCGGCGGGATGGTCCTCAAGCTGACGGCCAAGGTGGACCGGATAGAATCCCGAGGAGAGGATGTTTATATCCTCGATTATAAGACCTCGGCCTCCCCGAAATACCTGGGGGTCAAATTCAACACGCTGGATCTCGCGGCCCGGGATACTTGGGCGAAAGCCGTCTCCAATCTTCAGCTTCCCCTTTATCATTGGATCTACGCCCGGACGAGCAAGGTCCCCCCGGCCCGGATCCATGCCCGATTTCTGATGTTGGGGAAAAATCGCCTTGGGCCGGGCATCGAGTTCTCGCCATTCAAAGAGGACGACGAGGCCGTCCGCAGGGAACAGATCGGCCTCATGGACAGGCTCATCGATGGTCTATTGTCCGAGATCATCGATCGGCGAACTCCGTTCGCGCCCTGCCGGAGCCTGGCCGGCGTCTGCGAGAGCTGTCCCTATGCTTCGATCTGCAACCGGCGATAGCGCCTTTTCCTATTGACTCTTTTCGCCGGCGCGGAAATATGCTCTAATAGCCGTGAAAGGGTGGATATCATGGAAAAAGCCGGCTTCTTTCTCCTGTGTGTTCTCTTCACCTTGACCTGTCTTTGGGCCCAAGCGGAGGCGCCGAAACCCGAACAGACGAAGAACGACGCGACCGCCGTTTCGGTCGCCGTCCACGTTCTGGCTAAAAAACAGTTCGTCGGCGACCTGGCCCTTCAGGATTTCGAACTGATCGAGAATGGTTCTCCCCGGCCCGTCCAAGCCCTCTACCTGATCCGGAAGAACAAGATCGAGCGGAGCGAAGGAACGGCGGCCCCCAACATCCCTGTCTTCCGGAAGTTCTATGTCCTCTTTCAGTTGCCCGAATACCACGCCAAGATCCTGCCCGCTCTCGAATATCTGTTTAAAGAGGAACTTCTTCCCGGCGATACCCTCGATATTCAAACGCCGATCAGGAATTACAAGCTGACCGACGAGGCCTTCGCCAAGAAGCCCAAGGAGGTCCTGGCCAAGGAGTTGAACAATATCGTCAAAAAGGACATCGTCCAGGGCGGCATGGCCTACAACAGCGTTAACCAGGAGTTGAAAAGGCTGGCCCGGCGGATCGGAGGCTCGACGCGAACGAGCTTGGATGACGTCAGCGCGGAGGTCGATTATGGGGATAGCATGGGCTTGGAAAGCCAGCTCACCCAATATCGTTCCAGCCTTCAGAAAATGGAGTCCTTGCGGGCCCTCGACGAAAATAAAATGTTGGATTTCGCCAGGACCATCAAGAGCCAGGAAGGGCGGAAACATGTCTTTTACGTCTATCAGCGCGAATTCCGGCCGGAGATCAACGCGGCGAGCTTGAACCAGATCATGCGGTCCAACCAGGACCGGTCGGACATCATGGCCAATGTCCAGGATCTGTTCCAGTCCTATAATCGGGACCTCTCCCTGAATCCCCGGCGGCTCCGGGAGGGCTTCGCCGATTCGGGAGCGACCTTCAATCTGCTCTACATCAACCGCCAGCCGGAGCGGATCTCGGGCATCAATATGCGGGAACAATCCGAGGATATTTTCAAAGCCTTTTCCGGGATAGCCCAAGCGACCGGGGGCCTGGTCGATACCTCCGCCAATCCCGATTCCGCGGTGAAAGAGGCCCTCAAAGCGACGGACGCCTACTATCTGCTCTGCTTCCTGCCGGATCCCGGTCCCAAGACAGGCGCCTTCCGGACCCTCCAGGTCAGGGTCAAAAACAAGGATTATACGGTTGTCCATCAGACCGGGCACTTGTATTGATATTAGGAATCATACGCATCGCGGCCGGTTCAGTTCAATTGACAGGGGCTCGCCTTCGAGGCTAGACTTTTCCCCGGAGCTGTGAACCATGGCCGTCATCTGTCCGAATTGCCACCGACAATACGATGTGACGCTCTTTCAGTTCGGTCAAGGCTTGGCCTGCGATTGCGGGACGCTGGTGAATCCCTTCGAGACCGCAGCCATGGACATGCCCATCGACGGAGTTTTAGACCTGCATACCTTTCGGCCTTCTGATGTCAAGGACCTCGTGCCGGAGTACCTCGAGGCCTGCGCCCGGAAAGAGATTTATCGGGTCCGGATCATCCATGGAAAGGGGACGGGGGCCCTTTTGCGCACGGTCCATGCGGTCTTAAAGAAGCTCCCCGAGGTCGAGTCCGTCGAACCGGCGGGAGAGGACGAGGGCGGTTGGGGGGCGACCATCGTTCGGCTCCGTCGCGGTCCGGAATGATCCGCTAATCGTCGTCCTTGGCCCCCGCCGAGACCGCCCATTCAGGATAGGGGACGGCACTGCCCTTCATGGCGTGCCAGAGGATCCGGTTGAGGACATCCTCGGGGCAGGCGTCCACGCGCTTGAAGTTGAGCCGCGCGGACATGGCGGCCATCTTGCGGAGGAGGAGATCGGCGATCTTTTTTTTGGGGGGGTTCATCTGGTCGAGGGGGATCTGGTTGGGAACCGCCTTGAACGGAGTGAAATCCGGCGTCTCCGTGAAACAGTCGAACATCGGCTCGGCCGCGGCGTCGAACTGGTTCATCGGCGGCAATCCAAGGATCTGCTCGATCGTCCGGACGAGGCTGACCGTGTTGTAGCGCGTGCCGACGACCTGGCCGCGTTTCGTATACGGGCTGATCACGTAGGCCGTCGTGCGATACCCGCTGACGTGGTCCCAACCGTCCTGGGGATCGTCCTCGATCCCGAAGATCACGGTGTTCTTCCAGAAAGAGCTCTGGGCGACCGCCTCGACGATCCGGGCGAAGGCCAGGTCGTTCTCGGCCGCGTAGGAGGCCGGCGTCGGAGCCCCCTCCTTGGTCCCGCTCGTGTGATCGTTCGGCAGGCAGATGAGGACCAGATCGGGAAAGGTCCCTTTCTTTTCGAACTCCCTGAGCTCCCGGATGAACGCGCTGGCGCGGAAGAGGTCGGGCACGTCCATGTTCCAGCCGACCGTCTGTGAGGCTAGGTACGGACGGAGCGATTCGATAGCCGGCTCGCTGCCGAAGATGATTTTGCCCGAGGGATTGTTGAACTCCCGCCAGCAGGCCGTCCAGTCGGGATCGCCCTTGCGCTTCGGATCGGCCCAGCGGACGGTATGCATGGCGAATTCGCCGTAGTCGCGAAGCGTCTTGCCGTGGCGGATGACATTGTCCCAGAGAAAGCCGGTCGGGGCGTAGGCCAGGGCGTCGATCTCGTCCTCGCCCATGCCGTCCGGGTAGCTGCGCGGCCATCCGGCGAACGACTTTTCGAGATAATCCGTGCCGAAAGCGGACGTCGACCACTGGTGCCCGTCCGCGCTCAGAATGCTGCAGCAGTACATGTTGTCGAGGAGGACGAAGTCGCGGACCATCTTGTGCTGGTTGGGCGTGATCCGCTCGCCGAAGATGCACAGCGAGGGATCGCCGTTCGCTCCTTGGACATCGCCCAGCACCTGGTCGTACGTCCGGTTCTCCTTGATGACGTAAATGACGTGCTTGAAGACGCTCGGCTCGCCGATGCGCTCCGGGATGGGGCGGGACGGCTGGCCGGGGCGCGGCGGAAGCAGGGCCGCGGCGATGCGGTCCTTATGGAAGTTCTCCCAGACGAGGGCCGAGAGCCGGGGCAGTTGGGATGTCTTGGGAACTGGCACGAGGGACAGAGAGCCATGGTACTGGTGGGAATTGAAACCCGTGCCGCCGCTGCGCTTGTCCTGGCCCTTGACCGTCTCCAGGCCTTTGATGTTGGCCACGCAGAGCAGATCGAGCCCCTCGTGATAGAGGATCGCTCCCGGGAACCAGCCGACGGGGATGAGGCCGAGGAACGTCGAAGCGCGGTCGGCCGGCTTGAAGCGGACGACGGCCACGGCGTTCTGGGTGCCGTTCGCGACATAAAGATACCGACCTTTCGGGTCGAAGGCCAGGGCGTTCGGCGAGGCTCCGAAAAGATCGGAGGGGTTCGGCTTGGCCCAGATGGTCTCGACGACCGTATCGGTCCGGGTATCGATGACACTCAGGTTGTCGCTGGCGGCATTGGCGCAGACGACGTAGCGGCCGCCTGGGGCCACGGCCAGGGCCGAGGCGTGGAGCTGGACGAGAATCTCCGCGGAGGGCCGGCCCGTTTCCAGGTCGATCACGCTGACCGATCCTTCATTGGCGATATGGGTCTTCGGATCGACCTTGACCAGCGTCCCCCGGCCGGCCGGGCCGGTCACATCGCCCGGCTGCGGCCGCCGTCCGCCCCAATTGCTGACGTAGGCCTTCTTGCCGGCGAGGACGACGTCGAAGGGGGCGACGCCGACGTCGAACAACCGGAGCAGCCGGCCGCTCGCGGCCTCGAACTCGCCGAGCCTGTTGGAGAGATTCAGGGCCACCCAGAGGCGGGCGCCGTCGGGAGAAACGGCGATCCCGGCCGGGATCTCCTCCTTCCGTCGCGGCGCCCCGGCCGGGGGCAGAGGGATCGAGACGAGACCCGTGATGACGCCGTCCGGGCCGACGTCGAACACCTTGATGCTTCCGTTGACGTTGCTCATGTAGAGGCGCCGTCCGTCCGGAGAAAAGGCCAGCCCGGTGTAGCTGACCTGGCCTTTATCGTCGGGCTTCAGGATGTTCTCCGACGGGGCCGGCGGCTTGGTCCCGTCCGGAGGATCGGGCGGAAGAAGCACGCGCTGCCGGATCCCGCCTGTCGCAGGGTCGACGGCCACGAGCTCGGCCGTCTTGCCGGATACGACGAGAATCCGGCCGTCGGGGCTGAGGGCCAGGGCCTGCGGACGCATTTTGGGCAGTTCCAGCTGGCGGCCCATGGGAGTGACGACCTGGTTCACGGGAAGCGTCGTCCCTTGGGCCGATTCCGTGGCCGCAGGAGCTTCCGCCCCTTTGGAGCAAGCGGCGAGGAGGACGGCGGACAGGATCAGAATCCCGGCCGCAAATGGACGACGCTGGGCCAAGCCTGATCCGATCGGACCGCGATTTCGTTGAAAGGATGATGAGGAGGGTTTGTTTTTCTGTGACATGGGAGTCGAATTGTATGCGAATCAGGAGGGGGACACAAGACCGCGCTCTCGTTTTTCTTGAAATGGCTTTGGGGACACGCAGGATACCGTATCCGGAAGGGGCGAAGGCTATAATCTCATTCGCCCGCTTCAGAACCGCTTCAAAATCCGCTCCCAGCGCGTCGTCGTGAAAACGCCGAGGAGAAAATCTTTAAGCCGGGCCGGGGCATCATGTCCCCGAAATTGGATGATGATCAAATGGCCGGGCCCTTGACGGCGGCGGGGGCCCCGGGCTTGCCCGGGGGTCCTTTCCGCCGTACTCGCCCGTGGTTAAGAGCCACGGGCGAGTGGCGAGCCGAAGGCTCGTCCCTTGACCTGGACCGGAAAAAAATATATCTATTTAGTCATCGACATACCGTCTTTGAAGGAGGAGGTTCATGAGATCATTTCCGCGTAACGTCATTCTTTTTATCCGGCGGACCCCTGCCATCAGAGCGCCATTGGCGCTCGGACTGGCCATCCTGTTGGTCTGTTCGGCCGCTTTTCCCCAGAAGATCCACGAGGAATACACGAAAAAGATCCGTGAATTCACGACGGACCCGCATTTCTCCACGAAATACGTGGATTACCTGCCCTATAAGGCCGGCGTTCCGACACCGCTCGACGTCCTCGGGCACATCGTCGGCGCGCCCAATGTCCTGAGCTATTCGAGCGATGTCTATAAATATTTGCGGGCCCTGGAGAAAGCCTCGCCGAGGGTCAAGATCTTCACCGTCGGCAAGACCGAGGAGGGGCGGGACTGGATCCTGGCCGTCATCTCCGACGAAGCGACGATCAGGAACCTCGGCCGCTACAAAGAGATCACGGCCAAACTGGCCGATCCGCGGAAGATCACCGACGCCGAAGCCCAGACTTTGATCAAGCAGGGCAAGCCCATCTATTGGGCCACGGGCGGCATGCATTCGGGAGAGACGGGATCGGTCGAGATGCTGATGGAGCTCGCCTATCGGCTGGCCGTCGATGACGCGCCGTTCGTCAAGGCCATCCGCGACAATGCCATCGTCATGATCACGCCGATCCTGGAAGTGGACGGCCGCGACAAATATGTGGACCTGGCCATGGCCCCCCGCAAGGATCCGAAAGCCGTCCTGCCGAGGAGCCCGCTCTGGTGGGGGAAATACGTCTCCCACGACGACAACCGGGACAACATCGGGCAGGCTTTGGCCTTGACCAAGCACATCATGAAGGTCGAGCTCGAGTACCATCCCCAGGTGATGCACGATCTCCATGAGTCCGCCTCGCACCTTTACATCTCCACGGGTTCGGGCCCGTACAACGCCTGGCTGGACCCGATCGTCGTCGACGAATGGCATCAGCTCGCCTATCATGAAGTGGACGGCATGACCAGGGAGGGAGTTCCCGGCGTTTGGACGCACTCCTTCTACGACGGCTGGGCCCCGAACTACGCTTTCTACGCGGCCAACGGACACAACGCCATCGGCCGGTTCTATGAAACCCAGGGCGCGGGCGACGCCGGCAACCGGATCATCACCAACAGCACGGACCGGGCCTGGTACCGCCCGAACCCGCCCGTGGCTTCCACCCTCTGGTCGATCCGGAACAACGTCAACCTGCAGCAGAGCGCCATCCTTATCGGCATGAACTATATCGCGACGAACCGCGAGAGATACCTGGAGAATTTCTATCTCAAAGGCAAGCGCTCCGTGGCCAAGCCCAAGAACGAAGGGCCTTCCGCCTACGTCTTTCCGGGCAACGATCCGCGGCCGGGACAACAGGCGCGCCTCCTCCGGCTGCTCCAAGGCCAGGGCCTCGAGATCAGCCGGACGGACAAGGCCTTCAAGGTGGGCCCGGTGGAATATCCTGCCGGCAGCTATATCGTCCGCATGGACCAGCCGTATTGCCGGATGGCGGACATGCTCCTCGATAAACAGTATTTCAACGTCAAGGATCCTTCGCCCTACGACGACGTGGGCTGGACTCTGGGCCCGCTGTTCAACGTCAAGACCGTCCGCGTCGACGATGTGACCGTCCTCGCGGCCCCCATGACCCTGGTCAAGGGCGAGGTCAAAGCGCCGGGCGGTCTGTCGCGCCTTGGAACGGGCGCGGCCCAGGCTTACCTCATCAACCACAACGCCGACAACGCCATCGCTTCCTTCCGCTTCAAATACAAGGACCTGAAGATCCAGGCTGCGGAAAAAGCCTTCGAATCGAGCGGCCGATCGTTCAACGCCGGAACGTTCATCTTCAAACCGGGGGACAACGCGGCGAACCTTGAGAGCGTCCTCGACGGCGCGGGCAAGGAATACGGCCTCTCCGTTTACGCCGTCCCGGCGGTGCCGTCCGTCGCCACACACGAGGTGCCCGTTCCCCGCATCGCCCTGATGCACACCTGGCAGAACACCCAGACCGAAGGCTGGGTGAGGATCGCCCTCGACGAACTCCAGATCCCCTATGACTACGTTTCCGTCCACGCCGTCCGCGACAACGCCAAGCTCCGGGACAAGTACGATGTGATTCTCTTCGGGCCCTCCAGCGCGGACGCATTGAGCGTCGTCTCGGGCGTCAGCGGAGCTCAGCCGATCCCCTGGAAGAAAACGCCGCTCACACCCAACATCGGCTCCGAGGACTCGACCGACGACATGCGCGGCGGGATCGAGCTGGACGGCGTCCTCCATCTTCGGGATTTCGTCAAGGCCGGCGGCCTGTTCATCACGATCGGCAACAGCTCGGCCCTCCCCATCCAGTTCGGCCTGTCCGGAGGGATCTCCATTCGCCAGACGCCGAACCTTTGGGCCCGCGGCAGCGTCTTCAAGGCTGACATCGCGGACAAGACGAGTCCCATCGTCTACGGCTACGATGACTCCTTGGGCATCTATTTCAGCCAGGCTCCGGTGTTTGGAGTCGGCGGCGGATTCGGCGGAGGCCGAGGCGGGATGATGGGGGCCGGCGGCGCCGCGGCAGGCCGGCCCACCGGCCGAGGGGACGCCAAGGATGCCGATATCCCCCAGGGCCGGCCGCGTGACATCGGCAAGGCTTCGGTCGACGAGTTCCGCAAAAAACAACCGCAAGGGGCGGAGGCACCGGCCGAAGGCCGCGGCGGAATGGGGGCCTCGGCGGCCCCGCGCTCGAGAACCATCATGAACTTCACTCGGACCGTCGCCGACCTCCTGATCAGCGGCGGCCTGGACGGCGGACAGGAATTGGCCGGAGCGCCGGCCCTCGTCGACGCGCCGCTCGGCACGGGCCATGTGGTCATGTTCAGCTTCAACCCGATGTGGCGCCACGAGACCCACGGCTCTTTCTTCCTCGTCTTTAACGCCATGCTGAACTATAAGGACCTCGGTTCCGTTCCGGCTCCGGCCCCGGCGGCGGCCCAGAAATAGGAAGGGCGTTCGATTCCGGTGGCAGGCCCGTCGCGCCTGTCACCGGATTTTTTTTTCGGAAGGGCCTTGAAAGCCGGGCCTCAGGATTGGATCACTTGATGATCCACAAGTGCAGGGGGTAGACGGTTCCGTCGTCCGCCCGCACGTTCTCTGTCCGGTCCGGCTTCCAGCCGCCCATGGTGAAGTAGCTCGAGACGACGCGGGATCCCGGTTTGAGGGTCTTCTGGAGGACCGGCCGGAGGGCCAGGTTGAGGTCCTGGCCGAGGAACAGGAGGACGACGTCGGCGTCCGATAGATCTTTGATGTCGAGGACGTCGCCTTGGCGGAACTCCACTTTGTTCTCGACCCCCTCGGCCCGAGCGTTCTCCCGGCTTTCCTTGATGCGCGCGGGATCGATATCGATGCCGACGGCCCGTTTGGCGCCGTACCATTCCACGGCGTCGATGACCAGCCTCCCGTCGCCGCAGCCGAGGTCATAGACCGTATCCTTCGGCCCGACGCCAGCCAGCTTCAGCATGGCGTTGACGACCTCGGGCGGCGTGGAGATGTAGCGGATGAAGATCCGGTCGGGCCGGCGAGGATCTTCTTCACGAAGGTCGACGATCATGTCCGCTCCGCCGGCGATATTCACCCGGCGCGTTCTGGTGATCGTCGTGTAGTTGTTCGGTTTCAAAATCACGGTCAGTTCGATCACCGCGGCGCCGGCCGGGAGGACGATCTCCTCGGGGATCTTGAAGATCCTCTCGAAACCGGGCTTGTCGAGCTTTTGGCCGTCCAATTGAAGCTCGGCGGCATAGGAGGACAAGAGGACTTTCATGATTCTCGGGGAGGAATGGTGCGGGCCGGCCGCCGCTCGGCTCCAGATCGAGAGGAGAGCGAGCGCCAAGGCCGGGGCCGCAAAGGCCGCGGTCCTTCGTCCCATGCCGGGCTCAATCATAGCTTCGTGCGACTCCCCGAGGACTCTCTTTCATGTCCATCGTCCGAGCAACGCCGGAGCTGAAAAACGAGCTCATCGAAGATCCTATTCTTCGGCCTCTGCGGCGGCGCGATGAAAGACATCCGCCAGCGCGCGAGCGCTGATGGACCACTGAAAGGCCTCCGCCCGGATCAAGCCCGCCGTGATCAGCCCCTGCCGGAAGTTCGGATTTTCCAGAACGGAGAGGATGCCGTCGGCGATGCTCTCCGGCCGGAGAGGGTCGGCGTAGACGACGGCATCGCCGCCCACCTCGGGAAGCGCGCCCCGCGCGGATGTCACCACGGGGATCCCGCAGGCCATCGCCTCGAGGACGGGCAGGCCGAATCCTTCGTATAAGGAGGGGAGGACGAAAAGCTCCGCTTCCCCCATCAGAGGGGCCCGGTCCTCTTCGGGAACATAGCCCAGAAACTTGATCCGGCTTTCCAATCCCAGCCGGCGCAGCGTCGCGTAGATGTCCTCGTTCTTCCAGCCCTGTCCACCCGCGACCACGAGAGGGAACCGCTTCCTGACGCCCTCCGGGAGCAGGGCGTAAGCCTCGAGCAGCCGGGAAAAATTCTTGCGGGGCTCGAGCGTGCTCAAGGAAAAGAGATATTCGCCGTTGAGGTCATATTTTCTCCGGACGGCCAGGCGCCGTTCCGCGGGAATGTCCGGACGGAACGCGTCGTGATCGACCGCGGGGTGGACGACCGCGATCTTTTCGGGCGGGACCCCGTACGTGTCCTGAAGCTCCCGTTTGACGCAATGCGAGATCACGACGACCTGGCTGGCCTGCCGCAGCGTTCTCGGCAGGTACCGTTTTAAAAAGAGATGGTCCCGGCCCTGCTGGCAACCCGGAAAATGAACGTACCCGAAATCATAAACGACGGGAACGCATCGGGAGCGGAGCAAGGGCTCTCCGACGAAGTTGGGGAAGAAGAATATGGTTCGCCGACGGGACCGGAAGAGATCCAAGGGAAGCGGCAGCCGCAGACCCAGGCGCCGCAGCCGGGCATAGACCAGGCTGGGGAACGGCCGGCGGCGGAGATCGAGAGCGGCGCCCAGACGGGCGGCCAAACCGGCCAGATATTCCTCCTGCGAACTCCGCCACGGTTTCAGGAAAAATCGATAAGCCAGGATCTTAACCGGAAAATGATCGGGAATCGCGCCATAGGCTGTGAGGAGTTCCCGCGTGTAGTAGCCCACGCCGCTGAGCGGCGGATACAGGGCGCTCGATTCGACGACGAGGTCGGGGGCGGGCCACTTCATGGATGGAGCTTGGGTCTTTAAGTTATAGACAATCCGCAAATTATCACAGGGATGGAAGCGGCGTCAAGGGCTCAGGGCTTGCGCCTGCGCCTCTCCCGCGATCGCCCTGATGTCGGAGACGGTCTCCCACAGCGCCGCTTCGGTCACGTGCGGAGAGACGGCGGCCAGGCGCCCCGGGTCGGAAAAGCCTTTGATGCCGGACTTTGCCGAAGCCGCTTTGATGGCGGCGCCACCACCGCCCGTTTTGGCTCTCTTTTCGCCGCCGCCTACACCCCGCGATAGTTCCCGGCCGTTTCCATTCTCCTGGGCAGGCGTCAAAAACGGTTGGTGTTTTCTGGAATGATTTCCCTGTCCGAGGCGGGCCTCATTGCGTCTTTCAAGGGAGACGCGGTCATTTCCGTGATGTTGGCCCTTTTCTAGATGTTTCTCTCCCGCCATGGCGGGAGTCTATCGTCCTCGACATCCGGAACGCACCGTCCTCTACCGGGTGCTCTTTCATCATTTCGACCGGTTCCTGGCCGAGGATGAAGACCGTTTCGAGCGGGAGTACAGGCTTTGTAGTCCTCAGGCGCGAAGCGAATGAGGGCGGCTTTTTCCGGCCGATCGTCAAGGAGGTGGTCGAGCGCTACCTCGACTGCGGCAACCCCCGCTGCGGGTTCGCCCGTATCCGGTGTCCCGACTGTAGGGATGAGCGGCTTCTTATGTTCTCCTGCCGCACCAGGGGATTCTGCCCCTCGTGTCATGCCAAGCGGATCGAGGAGTGGGGCGAGTGGATGCGGGAGACGCTTCTCCTGGATGTTCCGCATCGCCAGGTCGTATTCACCATCCCCAAAACGCTGCGTATTTTCTTCAAGTACAAGCGCCGGCTCCTGGGGGATCTCTGCCGCCGCGCCCTCCGGGCCCTGACCCGATATTTCGAGGTTGTGACCGGGAGCGCGCTTACGCCCGGCGTCATTGCGGCCATCCAGACATTCGGGGACCGGGTAAATCTCCACCCCCCCCTCCATTTCCTGGTGACGAAGGGCGGGACGGACGCGACGGCGGCTTCGCCTGTACTCATGAACATGAGTGCGGACGTCTTCCAGAAGATCCCGCGGATCGACGACTCGCGGCTTACGGAGATCTTCGCCCGGGAGGTCCTGACGTTTCTTGCCGGCCGGGAGATTCTCAGCCCGGAATGGGCCGAGCGCATTCTCTCCTGGCGGCACACCGGCTTCAATGTCCACAGCCTGGTGCGGACCAAGACGAAGCCGGAGGCCGAGAGGGTGGGAAAAGACATAATCCGGCCGCTCCTGGCGTTAGAGCGGCTGACGTTTCTGGAACCCGAGGGCAAGGTCGGTTACCGCTGGGGCCGGGACGGCGCCGAGCAGGAGACGATGGATTATCTGGAGTTTATTGCCCGGGTGACCTCGCCCATCCCGGATAAGGGCCAAGTCATGGTGCGTTACCATGGGCTGTACGCCAACGCCCACCGGGGGAAGGTCAAGAAGGCGAGTTGGAGTCCGTCGGCGCTCCGGATGGTCGAGGAGGAGCTTCGGCGCCTTCCCTCAAAGGGCTGGGCGGAGATGATCCGGAAGGTCTACGAGGTCGACCCGATGGCCTGCCCTGACTCGGAAGCCTCGCGGAGGACAGACGAAGCGCTGCCCGAAATGCGGCGGCCTTGCAGTACTCATGGAGTAGCGTTAGCGGCTCTATGAGTGCGGCCGGATGAAGGTCGTCGCCTTCATCAAGGAGTTCGGGGCCGTGGACCGCATCATCGACCACCTCGAACTTCAGTTCGTGGCGGCGAAGCCTCAGCCTTGCAGTCCTCATGGCTTCCATGAGGGCCGCCCTCCCATGTCTTCGAGCAGGTTGCCCTGACTCGGCCGCTTCGTGAAGGACTGCGAAGCGCTGCGCTCATGGCGGCCGCTTCGGCCTGTACTCAAGGAGACGTGTTGGCGGCTCCATGAGTGCGGCTTCCTGTACTCCTGGAGACAGATGATGTCTCCATGAGTGCGGCCGAGGAGGGCGGGGACTATTTTTGATACGTTCGACGGCGCCAAACCCCGATTTTTAAATCGGGGTAAAAAGCGCCGCTCAGTATCAACCCTGAGCATACCCCGGGCTTCAGCCCGGGGAGTCGAATGGGTTGATTATTCGTGATCATGGGGAGCGAGAGTCTATCGCTATTTAGCCGCGGCGGAGGGATTTTTTGTCCCGACGTTCTCTTTGAGTGCCGATTTTTGCGGCTTTTCGTTATGTTCGTGGTTTTTGACAGCGCCACCCGGCCTGAGATATAGTCCGCTATGGTTAGGAGGGTGAATTCATCGACCGGAGCTCGAGCCGCTTGAGCCGTTCGAGGAGCGTCCGGGACGAGAACGCTTTATCCGAAACGATTCCAACTATTCCGCACATAATGATCCTCAGAGTCCTTTAACCTTATAGTGCGGCCGGTCCCGACTGTCAAGCGGATTGATGGCTCTAATGGCTTGACCGTGGGGATATCTTGGGATATCTTTAAAACAAGGGAGAATCCGAATGAAACTGGTCATCGTCTATTTCGCCGACGGGAAGTCCAAGGCGGGGAAGGTCCTTTTCTTCAACGTCAACAAACAGACCTTTCCCCTCCAGGTCGAGACCGCGGGGGGGGAGCTTGAGGTCCTGACCGTCCGCCTGGACGACGTCAAGAAGATCCTGTTCCTGAAAAAGGACGCCGAGGCGCTGCCCGAGTCCCAATTGCACCGGGAGACGATCGACCAATCGACCTTCGCCAGTTCGGTCGCCCTTAAGCTCACCGTCGAGCTCAAGGACGGAGAACTCCTGACCGGCTCGACGGTCAAGTACAACCCCAACGACAAGGGCTTCTTCCTGATACCCCTCAACCCGGCCGACCCGAGCGAGCGGATCTACATCAACTCCCGCCTCGTCAGGAACGTCGAACAGCGGAAGCTCCTGGGACGGATCCTCGTCGACGAACGCAAAATCAGCAACGGGCAGCTCGAGAAAGCCGGCCAGGTCCAGGCCGAGAATCGGGCGAAGCGGATCGGGACGATCATGGTCGAGCAGGCCATGATCAGCCAGGTCCAACTCAACGAATCCCTGAAGAAACAGCGGGAGCGGAACGTCAAACTCGGAGAGATCCTGATCGAGGCCGGCTATATCTCCCGGGATCAGCTCGACAGCGCCCTCTGTATCCAGAAGGAGTTCCGGAACAAGCGCTTGGGCCAGATCCTGGTCGATCTCAAGTACGTGACCCCCAACGATATCTGCCTCGCCCTCGCTTCTCAACTCTGCTGCGCATGGGTCGACCTTTCCCAGATCAACATCCCCCCCGAAACGCTGGCACTGCTGCCGCTTGACGTCGAGAAGCGGCTCGAAGTCGTCCCGGTCGAGAAGAGGGGAGGGGACCTCCTCATCATCGCCGCCTCCCAGCCCAAGGACCCGGAGCTCCTTAAGGAGCTGAGCCGGGTGACGCCCTGGAAGATCGAGCTCGTTGTCGCCTACGACGGGTATATCGTATCGGTCATCCAGAAGATCATCTCCAACTGAGGGCGTCCGCGGCCTTGCCTTCCGGTTTTAATCTTCGTATAATGCCCTTGTGAATTCCGCCTTCGCGCGGTCGACGCCGTCTCCGAGGCCCTCGCCTGCCTGACCAACGACAAGCACCGGAACTTCGGCCGGGGCGGCGCCGGCGCCGTGTTCGGCTCCAAAAACCTTGTCGCCGTCACGGCCCATGGCCGGGACCGGGCAGCCTTTTTCGACCAGGCCCGTTTTCAGGCCCTCAGCAAGGAGCTCGATGGCCAGGTCAAAGCCCATGTCGGCGACTCCAAGTGGACCGCATCGTTCCGGCCTGAGGCGGGGACGACCTGGTGGCTGGATCGCGCCTTCAACGGCGGCTACCTGGGAAAACAGGGCGGCTACCTTCCCTGGCATAACTTCGACGAAGACTCCTTCGACCCGGCCGACTTCGCCAAGGTCGGGACCAAGGCGTTTCTCGAGATATCGGGTCCTCCCAAAGTCTGCAACCAGTGCCGGCACATCATGTGCACCAGGGCGGGCCAGGTCGATCGTCCTCCCTATGCCGGGAGAGGCGTCCGGCCCGAGTTCGAGACGATCGCCCTTTGGATCAACTGCTGTATAGTGGACCGGGACGCCATCTTTCACATCAACCATCTCTGCAACGAGCTCGGGGTCGACACCATGACTCTGGGAAGCGTCATGGCCGGGGCCATGGAGCTCGCCGAGAAAGGCTGCCTGGCCGGATTCAAGGACGCGCCCGCCTTCGGGAGCGCGCCCGACATGATCCGGACCCTCAAGGATATCGCCTACCGGTCGAGCCCGCTCGGCGAGCTTCTCGGCGGGTATTCGGACCGGGTGAGCGCAGGCGTCGCGGCCGGACGCCCGGCCGCCGACCTCGAGGGGATCGCTCGCTGCGTCACGACGGCTTTCGGCGGGCTCGGCTACGCCGGGGTCGAGCCCAAGGTCTTCCCCGGCATGTTCGCGGCCTACGCGACGTCCAATCGCGGCCGGGGCGATCATACATACGCTTGGACCATCCAGGCCGAGGAGGGCGGGCTCCAGGGTGCCGAAGAGCTGGCGGCCTACGTCGCCGCCGGCCAGGAAGGGAAGGCGATCGTGGATTCGCTCGGCCTGTGCGATTTTTTCACCGAGGATACGGCCTCGGATCTCTTCCTCGGCCTTTATCGGGCCCTGACCGGGATCGAGTACACGGCCGACGCGTTCAAGGCCTGCGGTATTTTTAGGAATTTGCTTTTTCTGCAGCCTGAAATCATAAACGACGGGAACGCATCGGGAGCGGAGCAAGGGCTCTCCGACGAAGTTGGGGAAGAAGAATATGGTTCGCCGACGGGACCGGAAGAGATCCAAGGGAAGCGGCAGCCGCA